>Ga0209598_10000712_pt1 | contig 27009 bp, 24 predicted proteins | sample M_140807_EF_Meta_FD_187317 | JGI IMG/M metagenome (GOLD analysis project Ga0209598, IMG submission 187317) | Freshwater microbial communities from Lake Montjoie, Canada to study carbon cycling - M_140807_EF_MetaG (SPAdes) (version 2) | ecosystem: Environmental > Aquatic > Freshwater > Lake...
ATTTTAGCCAATGGCCTTTCTCAAAAAATGAATATTCCGGTGTTGAATAAAATTATTTTACGTTCAAAAAAAACATCCACCCAAACTAAAAAACAACGTTTGGAAAGATGGGAGAATGTTGATGGAACTTTTGACGTGCAAAATAAAGAAAGTATAATCGGCAAACATATTTTGTTGATCGACGATGTTATTACAACGGGTGCTACTTTAGAAGCATGCAGCAATACCATTTTATCTATTGAAAACACCAAGTTAAGCATTGCTGTTTTAGCACACGCAAGTGATTAAGGATTATTTACATTCTTTAATCATTAAAACTATATTTGTCTGATAAGGTGGTTAAAAAGTAAAAAGTCTTCTAGCAGTGTCAGATGAGATTTCAAAAGGATAATCGACAATTTGGAATTCTTTAATTTTAACTTAATAATTAATACATGAAACTAAAATCATTTTTATTGTTTCCAATAGGATTTTGCATCATTTTTTTTATGGGCTCCTGCAATAAAGAAAATTTCATCACTTCTTCTGATGCAAGTTTATTTGTTTCATCCGACAGCATTAAATTCGATACCGTTTTTACATCAGTAGGTTCAATTACTAAATCGTTTAAAATCATCAATCAAAACAATCAGAAACTCCTTTTGTCAGAGATAAAATTAATGGGCGGGCCGCAATCTGCTTATAGAATAAATATTAATGGCTCATTTGCAACTCAACTAAATAATATTGAAATTGATGCCAACGACAGTATTTATGTTTTTGTAGCGATTACGATTAATCCAACTCAACAAAATCTCCCATTTATTATAAGCGACAGCATCAAAATAAATTATAACGGCAACGATAAATTTGTTCTATTACAAGCTTACGGACAAAACGCACATTTTTTAACCAATGAAAATATTAATGGAAATGTAAGTTGGCAAAATGATTTGCCTTATGTGATTCTTGGCAGTTTACACATAAATTCATCTGCGGTATTGACTATCGAGTCAGGAACGAAAATATTTGTACATGCGAATGCGCCGATCTTGGTTGATGGCACACTTATCACACAAGGCGTTAAAAATAATGAAGTGGTTTTTACAGGCGATCGATTGGATGCCGATTATCGCGATTTACCTGCGAGTTGGCCGGGTATTATTTTTAGAACATCTAGTAAAAATAATGAACTCAATTTTACGGTAATAAAAAACGCGTTTCAATCCATTGTTTCTCTTGACCCTTCTGTAAATACATTTCCAAAAGTTTCGATTCATCAATGCATCATCAACAACGCATATGAAGCTGGTATTTATTCCAATCATTCCGACTTGCTTGTTGAAAATTCGTTAATCAGCAATTGTGGAACGGGCATTCGCATTATTAATGGTGGAAAGTATCAATTTGTAAATTGTACGGCAGTCGGCTACTCAAATGATTTCATAAGTCATAATAAACCTACTTTGAATCTAAGCAATTACAGCTTTCAAAATGGGAATCCCATTGCTTCAGATTTGTTTGCTCAATTTACCAATTGTATTTTTTGGGGCGAAGGCGGTACCAATACAGACGAGCTTTTTATTGACAAATTGGGTAACACTGCTTTTGATGTGACATTTGATCATACCTTATATAAAGCAGACATAGATCCAATTGACGTAAACTTTATTACATCAATTAAAAATCAAGATCCCCATTTTGATAGTGTAGATGTGTTTAATAATTATTATGATTTCAAAACAAAAAACAATTCGTCTGCACCAGGATTAGATCAAGGAATAATTACAACCTTTTTAAATGATCTCGATAATCAAACAAGATTGATAGGTAATTCAACAGATATTGGTTGTTATGAAAAGCAATAACTTTTTTTGATGTTGAACTTTTTAATTTAATCGTTGTTAGAAATAAAAAAATTATGTTTAAAATTATTTTGATTGCCATGATGTTGAATTCTTGTGGTTCAACTTCATCTAATAATAACAAAATGGAAAATGTAAATAATTCAAGTGTAGAATTGCCAAAAAGTATCCATCAATTTAAAGTAACAGCCTTGGATGGTGGAGAAATTGATTTTTCAACTTTTAAAGGGAAGAAAATATTGATTGTGAATACTGCTTCAGAATGCGGCTACACACCTCAGTATAAAGATTTGGAATCGCTGTATAATCAATACAAAGACAAATTGGTAATAGTTGGTTTTCCTTCAAATGATTTTGGCGGACAAGAGCCAGGGACTAATGATGAAATAAAATCGTTTTGTACAAAAAATTACGGGGTAAGTTTTCTTATGGCGGCAAAAGTTACTGTAAAAGGGGATAATACCGCACCTATTTATCAATGGCTCACACAAAAAGAAAAAAATGGGGTGCTTGATGCAGAAATCAAATGGAATTTCAATAAGTTTTTGTTGAATGAAAACGGAGAAATTATTTCTAAGTTTGAAAGCAGCACCAATCCATTAAGTAAGGATATTACAGACAAATTATAATTTATTATTTTTCTGATTGGGCGATAACTTTTCTCATTGTGATTTTTTTTCTTGTAATAGATTTCAAATGAAAAATCTAGGTTAAATTGCATTGTGCAGTTTAAAGATATTATAGGTCAAGATCAGGTAAAGCATCGTCTTATTGAGATGTATCATCAAAATAGGCTTAGCCATGCCTTGTTGTTTCTTGGAAAAGAAGGCAACGGCGCATTATCTGCTGCAATGGCTTTTACACAATATATTTGTTGTGATCGGGTAAATGGAAAAACGCCTCCTCCTAAAAAAGAAGTTTCATTATTTGGGGATGATTTACCTATTACTGAAAATGAAAATCAAGAGTTTGATTTGTCAGATTCTTGTGGCGTTTGTCCTTCTTGCTTGAAAGCTTCAAAGTTGGTACATCCTGATATTCATTTTTCCATTCCAACCATTAGTGGAATAAAAACAGACCGCCAAACCATTTCCAATGATTTAATAGCAAAGTGGCGCACCTTTATTTTAGCAAATCCTTACGGAAACACGTATGATTGGTTGCAATATATTGAAGCAGAAAATAAACAGGCAAACATCACAGCCGCTGAATGTGAAGAAATTCATCGAATATTAAGTTTGAAAAGTTTTGAATCGGAGTACAAGTTTCTGGTGATGTGGATGACGGAACTACTTGGAAAAGAAGGGAACAAATTGTTGAAATTAATAGAAGAGCCACCTCCAAATACCATTTTTATTTTTATTGCCGAAAACGAGCAGCTTATTTTACCAACAATACTTTCTCGAACCCAATTGATTAAATTTCCGATGTTGCAAACTGAAGAAATACAAAATGAATTGGAGTTGAAATACAATATTGATTCCAATAAATCCAAGCTGTTTGCCTATTTGGCCAAAGGGAATTTCAGAGAGGCTTTGCATCAAATACATCAAATTGAAGATGATTGGGAAGTAACTTTACGAGATTGGTTAAACACCATTGTAAAAACTGGCCCATTTGCTCAAATGAAATGGGTGGAGGAAATAGCTAAAATTGGTAGAGAAAAACAAAAGCAGTTTCTTCAATATTTCATTTATTTATTAGAACAAGCTTTGTCGTTAAGGGTTCGAGGGAATCAAGCGTTGAGTCAGTTAGAGGTTACTGAAAAGGTTTCAGCTGAAATGGATTTTGCAAGTCGATTTAACCGATTGTGTAATATTGCTCAACAAGAAGCAATCATCCAAGAATTAGATCAGTCAATCTATCACATCGAACGAAATGCAAATGCTAAAATCCTGTTTCATGCATTAACCATTAAGTTATATCATATTATTAGCAACAAATCAGTAATTTTGATTGCATAATTGCAAATTGTTTTTGGTTTGCAGTGTTTTGAGCGTTGGTACTAAATTTAATAATTGTAAAATATTTATATATGGGTTGTGGAAGTTGTGGAACCAGTAAAGACGGTGCACCAAGCGGTTGTCAAAGTCATGGCAATTGCTCAAGTGGTGGATGTAATCGAATGAATGTTCATGATTGGCTTGCCAATTTGCCTTTTAGTGACCCTGAAAGCAATTGCAGGGTTGTAGAAATTAGTTTTAATAATGGCAGCAGAAAAGATTATTTCAAGAATACAACCTTACATTATTACGGAAAAGGCGAAATGGTAGCTGTTGAAGGCGTAAATGGTTTTGACGTAGGTATGATAAATCTTACCGGAGAATTGGTTCGCTTACAATTGAAGAAAAATAACATTGACGAAAAAAGTCCTGAAATAAAAAAAGTACTGAGAAGAGCTACAGAACAGGACATTCAAAAAATGGTTGAAACGAAAGAGAAAGAGGCAAATATGCTTATTAGAAGCAGAGCAATTGCGCGTTATTTGAGGTTGGAGTTAAAAATGGCGGAAGTAGAAATACAAGCGGATGCTAAAAAAGCTACTTTTTTCTATATAGCCGATGATCGTGTAGATTTTAGAGAATTAATAAAATTATATGCTGCTGAATTTAAAGTGAAAGTGGAAATGAGGCAAATAGGCGCAAGGCAAGAAGCTGGAAAAGTGGGCGGCATTGGCAGTTGTGGTAGAGAACTATGTTGTAGTACTTGGCTTACCGATTTTAAAAGTGTGAATACAAATGCAGCACGTTACCAAAATTTAAGCATCAATCAAACAAAACTAAGCGGACAATGCGGCCGTTTGAAATGCTGTTTGAATTTCGAGTTGGATACATATATGGATGCATTGCAATTTTTTCCGAATGATGCAGATATGTTAGAGTTGGCTAAAGGACGTGCATTTCTTATTAAAAAGGATATTTTCAAAAACCTGATGTGGTATACAATGTCTGATAGTAACAAACATTACCCATTAACCATCGAAACAGTAAAACGAATTAAAGCTCAAAATAAACAAGGTATTCGCCCTGAAGAATTGGAAACAGCTGAAATAGTTACTTCTAAACCAAAAGAAGTTGAACCAGAATACGCTGATTTAGTGGGACAAATTAGTTTGAAAAGTTTGGAAAAAACAACAAGAAAGCGCCGAGATAAAGAGCGTAGTCAACAACAATCAGGTCCTCAAAACCGCGGTCCTCAAAATCAAGGAAATTCTAAGGGCCCACAGGATCAAGCTAGACCAAATCAACCCAATGCAAGAGGTCCACAACAAAATGCTGGTCCAAATAGAGGCCCTCAAAATGGAGGAAATCCAAATAACAGAAGAAATCAAGGGAATAATAGGCCAAACAATAATGGGCCAAGAAATCAACAAGGACCAAATCAAGATCCAAGTAACTAAATAAATGTTATTGGAATTTAGAAGTCATTTTCAAAGACGATCAGAAGAAATTATAAAATTAAACTTAATCAGATAAAAATTAACCATTGTCAATATCAGTTACCAATCTTTCGAAAAATTTTGGAGCACAAAAAGCGGTGAATGACATTTCATTTAAGATTGACAAAAATGAAATCGTTGGATTTTTGGGGCCAAATGGCGCAGGGAAATCCACCACAATGAAAATGATAACTGGATTTCTTAAACCTGACATGGGTTCAATTGAGGTTTGTGGAATTTCCGTTCAAAATCAGCCCACAGAAACACAGAGAAAAATAGGTTATTTACCAGAGTCCAATGCTTTATACTCGGATATGTATGTGAAAGAGTATTTGTCTTTTGTAGGAAGTGTATATAAGATAGACAATTTGCAATCCAGTGTTAATGATGTAGTTGAATTGGTTGGGTTAACAAAAGAGGCGCACAAAAAAATTGGGCAATTAAGTAAAGGCTATAAGCAACGTGTAGGTATTGCCGCATCATTGGTGCACAATCCAGAGGTATTAATTTTAGATGAACCTACTTCGGGATTAGACCCCAATCAAATCATTGAAATTAGAGACATCATAAAAAGACTGGCTGAAAATAAAACTGTGATTTTTTCTTCTCATATTATGCAAGACGTTGAAGCCATTTGCGAACGAGTAATCATAATCAATAAAGGACAAATTGTAGCCGATGACCAATTGATTAATTTGAAAAATAAAACCAATCAAAATCAAATGGTTGCTGTTGAGTTTAAAGAAAAAATTGTATTAAATTTATTCGCTGAAATTAAAGATTGCATTAGTATCAAAGAAATCAGTCAAAATAAATTTAATTTTGAAACCAGCAATCCAGCATCGATAAGAAAACAAATCATGGAACTTTGTTTAAGCAATAATTTAAATATTGTTTCATTAAATAGTGAAAGCCATAATTTAGAATCTGTTTTCAAATCGCTTACATTATAATTTAAAAAAAAGTATAAAATTATTATTCATAAATTAACCAAATTAAAATGAGTTACATTTCATCAATTCATGCGAGACAAATTTTAGACAGTAGAGGTAATCCTACTATTGAAGTAGATATTTTAACGGAGAATGACCATTTAGGACGTGCAGCAGTACCAAGTGGCGCTAGTACAGGGATACATGAAGCGGCAGAATTGAGAGACAACAATAAAAAAATATATGGCGGTAAAGGGGTTTTGAAAGCAGTAAAAAATGTAAATACTACCATTGCCGATCATCTATTGGGTTGGGATGTTGCTGATCAAACTGGAATTGATGAGATGATGATTGCTTTGGATGCAACAGAAAACAAGAGTAAGTTAGGTGCAAATGCAATGTTGGCGGTAAGTTTGGCTGTTGCAAAAGCTGCAGCTTTGGAAGCGAATTTACCTTTATACCGATATATAGGGGGTACAAATTCAAGGGTTTTGCCAATACCAATGATGAATATTTTGAATGGTGGAGCTCACGCTGATAATAAAATCGATTTTCAGGAATTTATGGTAATGCCTGTAGGGGCAACTTCTTTTAGCGAAGGTTTGCGTTGGGGCGTTGAAATATTCCATGCATTAAAAACAGTGTTGAAGAAAAAAGGATTTAGTACAAACGTAGGTGATGAAGGTGGTTTTGCACCAAATATTCAAAGCAACGAAGAGGCCATTGAAACCGTATTAACAGCAATTCAGGTTGCAGGATTCAAAACAGGAAGCCAAATCGGAATTGCAATGGATGCGGCAAATAGTGAGTTGTGGAATGCAAAAGAAAAAAAATACATTTTCCATAAAAGTGATGGCAAGAAAATGACCAGCGAACAATTGGTTGATTATTGGGAAAGTTGGGTAAAACAATATCCAATTATTTCAATTGAAGATGGAATGGCTGAAGATGATTGGAAAGGATGGAAAATGCTGACAGACAGAGTAGGTAAAAAATGCCAATTGGTTGGGGATGATTTATTTGTAACCAACGTAAAGCGTTTGGAAAAAGGCATCAAAGACAGCACCGCAAATGCTTTGTTGGTAAAAGTGAATCAAATCGGAACATTAACTGAAACCATCAACGCGGTAAGTATGGCGCAAAACAATGGGTACAATACCATTATGAGCCATAGAAGCGGAGAAACAGAAGACAGTACCATCGCTGATTTAGCAGTAGCTTTAAATTGCGGACAAATTAAAACTGGATCAGCTTCAAGAAGTGATCGTATGGCAAAATACAATCAGTTGATTAGAATTGAAGAAATGTTGGGACAAGGCGGAATTTATCCAAACGGTAAAATAAAATTTGGAAAATAAATTTCTCCAATTGAAAAAAATATTAAATTACACAAGGGATTTTCAAACAAGAAAATATTTGCGTAATGTTTTGTATTCAATTATTGAAACAATAATTATTTTATTATGAAGGAACAAAATTGGGCATTGAACATTTTAAAGAATAAATATTTTGTTACCATAGCTTTTTTTGCAGTATGGATGAGCTTTTTTGATACAAAAGACTGGGGTTTGATTCGAGAAAGACAAATCAAATTGGAGGCGTTGCAAAAATCAGAAAAGGAAATGGCAAAATTAATCGCTGATACAAGAGCTGAGTTAAGCATGTTAAAAACCAGTGCTGAATCAGTAGAGAAATATGCACGTGAAAAATATTTGATGAAAAAAGATAACGAGGATATTTTTGTAGTAAAAACCCCATAAAAAAAGAAAAAAATACTTTTATTGTAACACAATATTTGTAAAATAAGCACGTTTATCTAGTTGGATAAGATATTTAATTAACAATAAAGCATCAAATATGCATAGTATTACTTCAGAAGATCTGTTGTTGTATTTATACGGTGAAACGACAAAGCTTCAAACAGAAGCCATTGAGTTAGCACTTCAACAAGATTGGAGTTTAATGGAAAAATTAGAATTACTAACTCAATCTAGAAATGAATTGGAAACCATTAATTTTTCACCTAGCGCAACTTCAGTAAACAATATTTTAAAATACGCCGAGAAATCAGTAGAAGAAATTTCAACCGTACATTAACCAATTTTAATATTATTTTTACACCTGCTTTCTAAAAAAGCAGGTTTTTTTATGAGAAAAAATGAAAGATATCAGTTTGTATTAGATTTTTTTGAAAAGAAAATGCCTGTTGCTGAAACGGAGTTGAATTTTGAGAATACATACCAGTTGTTGGTAGCCGTTATTTTATCTGCTCAATGCACAGATAAAAGAATTAATATGGTTACACCTGCACTATTTAGAAGTTTCCCTGATTTAAAAGAGTTAAGTTCTGCCGATTTTGAAACGGTTTTTGGACTTATTAGAAGCATTTCTTATCCCAACAATAAAGCGAAACATCTTGTTGGGATGGCTCAAATGGTAATGAACGACTTTAATGGGGTTGTGCCAATGACTGTAGAGGAATTAATTAAATTGCCAGGTGTAGGAAGAAAAACGGCTAATGTAATAACTTCTGTTATTGATCAACAACCCAACATGGCTGTTGATACACATGTGTTTAGAGTGAGTGCACGAATTGGGTTAACTACAAATGCGAAAACGACTCTTTCTGCAGAAAAACAACTTATAAAACATATTCCGAAATCTAAAGTACACATCGCTCACCATTGGTTGATTTTGCACGGACGATACGTTTGTACCGCCAGAAATCCAAAATGTAACCAATGTGAAATTTCAAGTGCCTGCAATTTTTTTAAGAAACTTAAAAATGATGATTAAAATTTCAATAAAAATCGTTTAATTTGTATGCAATTAGAATCAAAAATTCAACCCATATAAAAGGATCAAAATGAAAAGGTCAGTTTTTCTTATTATATCAATCTTCACACTTGCTCTTTTTAGTAAGAATGCATCTGCACAGTATTATTTTTATGATGATAATTATTATGATCAAGATGTGTTGGTTGAAGTAGGCGCAAGTATTGGTGCAATGAATTGCTTAACCGACTTAGGAGGGAAATCTGGAATTGGTAAAGGGTTTATCAAAGATTTAAACAGTGGGAAAACTTATTTTTCTGGAGGAATATTCGCAAATGTTACCTATAAAAATGCAATAGGTTTAAGATTGGAATTCTGCAGTGGTAAGGTTTCTGCCGATGACAAAGTTTTGTCTACTGTTTCTAGTACAGACATAGCTAGATTTCGTTATAATAGAAATTTAAATTTCCAAAGCAGTATTAGAGAGTACTCTGCAATGTTAGAAGTTCATCCGATGATGCTTTTTATTGATTGGGAAGCACGTGATCAAGAAGCACCTAGATATTCTCCATATTTACTCGGAGGAATTGGTTCTTTTTCTTTTAATCCTCAATTAAAAGAAGGAAACAGATTAATTGATTTACAACCACTTTCTACTGAAGGGCAAGGTTTAAAAGAATATCCTGACCGTCCAGTGTATAAACTTACACAAATGAATTATCCTTTTGGAATCGGGATGAAATATGATTTATCGCCATTGGTTAATTTACGTGGTGAATTTGTTTATCGCATGCTAACCACTGATTATCTTGATGATGTTAGTACAAATTACATAGATCCAAAATTTTATGCGTTGAATGGGTTTACTGGTACAAGATTAGAAAATGCACTATTCCTAAATAATCGCGAAACAAATGGTCAAAAAACAGCCCCAGGTGGCAAAAGAGGTAGCCCATTAAATAACGATGCTTATTTTAGTTTCAATATTAAGTTAGGGGTTAGTCTTAGAAGTAGGATGAAATAAAGATTATTTGATCTTCATTAATATAATGAATTCTTCATTTACATAAAAAAAGCATTTATTGAGAAATAAATGCTTTTTTTATAGTGTTTTTTGCGATAAGTATTAATATCAGTTACCCATTATTTACAATTTGTTCAATTGCTTCAATTAACTCTGCTTTATAAATTGGCGTACCCATAATTTTATTAAAGCCTTTCGCATCAACCATATAGGTGTCTCTAATAATTTTTATCAGTTGTCCATTATTAATTTCAGGAATTAAAATGTGGTCAAATTTTTTGATGATATCTCCTAAATTTTTTGGAAACGGACGGATATAACGAAGATGCGCATGAGATACAGAAACACCTTTTGATTGTAATTCAATACAAGCACTTTTTATTGCGCCAAAAGTGCTACCCCAGCCAATTACTAGTACTTTACCAGAGTCGGCACCACTATCTAATTTTTGATCTGGGATGTATTGAGCAATTAAATCTACTTTTTCTTGTCTTAGCTTAACCATCAATTGATGGTTTTCTGCATCGTAACTAATATTTCCAGTAATATTTTGTTTTTCCAAACCTCCAATTCGATGTTCTAAATTTGGCGTGCCAGGAATAACCCAAGGACGTGCTAGCTTTTCATTACGTGCATATGGAGCAAGTTTGGTTTCATCTTCTGCTAGTTGTGTTTTAAAAGCTACCTTAATATCTTTTAAATCTGATGATTGCGGATATTTCCATGGCTCAGCACCATTTGCAATATATCCATCACTTAATAAAATCACCGGTGTCATATGCTCAATTGAAATTCTTACCGCTTCAAATGCAGCATCAAAACAATCACTAGGCGTTGAAGCAGCAACGATGGGCATTGGGCATTCGCCATTTCTTCCATAATAGGCCTGCATTAAATCACTTTGTTCTGTTTTGGTTGGCAATCCTGTACTTGGCCCACCTCTTTGAATATTGCAAATAATTAATGGTATTTCAAGCATCACTGCAAGTCCCATAGCTTCGGCTTTTAGAGCCATACCCGGACCTGAAGTAGTTGTCAATCCAATCCAGCCACCATAACTGGCACCAATAGCCGAAGTTATAGCTGCAATTTCATCTTCTGCTTGAAATGTTTTTATGCCGAAATTTTTATGTCTGCTTAACTCATGTAAAATATCTGATGCTGGTGTTATTGGATAGCTTCCTAGAAAAAGATTCAAACCGCTTTTTTGTGCTGCAGCAATTAATCCAAAAGACAATGCCTGGTTACCCATAATAGATCGGTAATTACCAGATTCCATCTTAGCCTTAGCTACGGCATATCTTTCCGTAAACGTTTCAGTAGTATCCGCATAATTATAACCCGCTTGAAGTGCTTTAATATTGCTGTCAAGGATATCAATTTTTTTTGAAAACTTATCTTTTAGAAATGTGATGGTATTGTCCATGCTACGGTTGTACATCCAATATAAAAAACCAAGCACAAACATATTTTTTGCCCTGTCTTTTTCTTTGGTACCCATTGTGAAATCTTTTAAAGCTTCACGGGTTAGCTTGGTGACATCTATTTTGATTACTTCATAATTTTCCAAGCTGTTGTTTTCGATTGGATTTTCACCTTCTGGGTAATTGGCCAGGCGTAAGTTTTTTGAATCAAAACCGTCAACATTTACTATGATTTTCCCGCCTTTTTTTAAAGATGTCAGATTTACTTTTAAAGCCGCAGCGTTCATTGCTACAAGCACATCGCAAAAATCACCTGGCGTATATATTCTATCAGAACTAAATCGAAGTTGGAAGCCACTTACGCCTGGCAATGTTCCTATTGGAGCACGAATTTCTGCCGGGAAATCTGGAAATGTTGCAAGGTCCAAACCCAAAAGCGCACTATTATTGGTAAATTGTGTTCCGGTTAATTGCATTCCATCGCCACTATCTCCTGCAAATTTTATTACTACTTCTTGAAGTATTTCTTGATTTTCTGTCATTTGAGTATCATTGAATAATGGCCAAAGTTACTAAATACAAATAACAGAAAACATAGAAAAAAATATTCTATAACGATTATCCTTTCCGTTGAATGAATTAGGTTTGTGAAAATGATTTTGTCTTCTTATAAATTTATTGTTATTTAAGATAAATTTTAAGCTATTTAATTGCAAATTTTTAAAAACTATATCAATAAAAAATAATTATGGAAGATTTACAAGATTTTTTATCGCCCGTTTCTGTGAAGGAATTGATGAATGATGAAACGTATACCGATGGACAATTTGCCAAACATATTCGTTTTTACGAAACAGATTTTCCCGATTTAACAGATATTGATATTGTTATGGTCGGAATTGGTGAAATGCGGGGAACTGATTTAAATGCTTTGGAAAGCAATGCGCCAAACCAAATTAGAAAGCAGTTTTATGCCCTTCATCATTGGCATTCGGATATTTCAATTGCAGATATTGGTAATGTAAAACAAGGAGCACTTATTAATGATAGCTATGCAGCATTACAAACAGTAGTTGCAGAATTATTTAAAATTGGAAAAAAAGTAATCATTTTAGGGGGGTCTCATGATATTACCTTAGCTCAATATTATGCCTATAAATCTACAAAGAAAAGCATTGTGGCAACATGTATAGATGCTACAATTGATTTAAGAGGCGATAGTTTTTTGAGGCAAGAAAATTTTTTACTGGACATGCTTACTAGTGAGCCCAATTATATTTCACATTATAACCACATCGGATTTCAAAGTTATTTTGTACATCCAAGATTATTGGAAACTATGGATAAACTTAGGTTTGATTGTTATCGTGTTGGTGTTGTCAAATCCGATATTGAACAAATGGAGCCTGCAATTCGCCAAACCAATTTATTGAGTTTTGATATAGCAGCTATTAAAAATAGTGCAGCACCTTCAAACATTTTAACCACTAATGGTTTAAGTGGAGAAGAAGCATGTGTGTTGTCACAATATGCTGGAATGAGTAGTCATTTGTCAAGCTTTGGCATTTATGGCTACAATCCCGAAAATGATGTAAATGATTTAACCGCAAAGCAAATTGCTCAAATGCTATGGTACTATTTGGATGGGTTTAATAACGTTAAATATGAAGCTGCTTTAAGTGATAATGGTAATTTTAATTTGTTTCACACCTACTTTTCAGAATTAGATACGTTGTTTATGCAGAGTAAAAAAACAAATCGTTGGTGGATGCAAATGCCTGATAAAAATTTCATTGCATGTAGTTATAAAGATTATGTGAGTGCAAGTACGAATGATATTCCTGAGCGTTGGTTAAGAGCATTAGAACGTACGGTATAAAAAATTAAAAATGAAAAAAAAATATTTTTTTATCTTATTGTTTTTAGTTGGATTGGCATCTTGCGTCATTGCTCAAAGTGAAACAAACACAAATACTTTGCTGAATAATCCAATCATTAAAACAGGACATTTGGGTATAAGTATTTATGAACCTGCAACTCAAAAATATTGGTATAATTATAACGCTGAAAAGTTATTTATTCCAGCTAGCAGTACAAAATTGTTCAGTTTGTATGTGGGTATGAAATTTCTTGGTAATCAATTAACGGGTATCTCTTACAATGATACTCGAGATACATTTTTTGTTTTGCCTTCAGGAGATCCAACATTTTTACATGACGATTTTTTGAATCAACCGGTTTTTGAATTGCTTAAAAAAACGAAAAAGCCAATAGTAATTATCAATCAAGAGCAACCAATACCTCCTTATGGAAAAGGCTGGACATGGGACGATCAATCCGAAACGTATGCGGCTCAACGTAATGCTTTCCCAATTCATGGTAATTTGCTACAATTGAAATGGACAAAAAAGAATTTAATTCAGAAAGATTCTTTTGCTTATGATTTAAACGTATTGAATGGAGATATTACAAGTTTTGAATTTTTAAAAAACAATACTGAAAGTGTAGACAATGTAATTATCAAAAGTCCCGGAAAAAATAAATTTGAAGTATCCTTAAATGGAAAGTCAAATCAAATAATACAAGAAGTGCCATTTGAAACCAACGGCATAGAAACGGGTGCTCGATTATTACAGCAAAAATTGGGAAAGTCGTTGATTTTGAAATCGTTTAAAATAAAAAAAGAAGCATTCAAACCGCTTTATTCTCAAAAAACAGACACGTTTTTTAAAATCATGATGCATAGAAGTGATAATTTCTATGCAGAGCAAACACTTTTAATGGCGAGTGAAAAGCACCTTGGTTACATGTCTGAAACTGACATAATTGATACATTGTTAAAATCATCGTTTAAAGATATTCCTCAACAACCTCGATGGGTTGATGGAAGTGGTTTAAGTAGATATAATTTGTTTTCACCACAAGATTTTATTTACATACTCAATAAACTTCAAACAGATTATGGGTATGAAAAATTGGAATATATTTTACCAACAGGTGGAAGGGGTACATTGGCTAATTACTATAAATCAGACAGCGGCTTCATTTTTGCAAAAACAGGTTCAATGAGTAATAATATAACATTGTGTGGGTTTATAAAAACCCGTAAGAATAAAACATTGCTTTTTGCTATAATGTTGAATAATTATGTAGGTTCGGGGAAATTAGTAAGAAAACAATTTGAAAATTATTTACATGAGTTAATTCAGCAGAACTAGTTTATAACTAGTTTTTTAGAATTAAAACTTTATGATGTTTTTTTTGTTTCATAAATCAATGTTTAATTGATTATTTTTATGTTTAAGTAAATTAAATAAGATGGAAATATTGCCTGGAAGCTTATTAAAAATGATTGACAACCCTGCTGATTTGAAAAAATTAAGCAAGGATCAAATGCAAACGGTTGCCAATGAATTAAGGCAATACATCGTAGATGTTGTAAGTGTTTATGGCGGACATTTTGGAGCCAGCCTAGGTGTGGTCGAATTATCTGTTGCATTGCATTATGTATTTAATACACCTTATGATCAGTTGGTTTGGGATGTTGGTCATCAAGCGTATGGGCATAAAATACTTACAGGACGAAGAGATAATTTTCCTAGCAACAGAAAATACAATGGATTAAGTGGTTTTCCAAAGCGAAGTGAAAGCGATTATGATACATTTGGCGTTGGTCATTCCTCTACATCCATTTCCGCTGCATTAGGCATGGCGATGGCTTCTCATTATAAGGGTGAAAAAGATAGACAACACATCGCTGTAATCGGAGATGGAGCATTAACTGCAGGACTTGCTTTTGAAGCGATGAATCATGCAGGAATTGAAAAAAGTAATGTGTTGATTATATTGAACGATAACAACATGAGCATCGACCCTAACGTAGGTGCATTAAAAGAATATCTAACTGATATCACTACATCACACACTTACAATGAACTACGCGACAACGTTTGGAAGGCGTTGGGGAAGTTGCCAATCGGTAAAAATTATAGCAGAGAAATGGCTAGCAAAGTAGAAGCCAGTTTAAAAGGTCTAGTTAGTAAAAGCAGTAATTTATTTGAAGCATTACAACTTAGGTATTTTGGTCCTATTGATGGACATAATGTTACTAAATTAATTGATACACTTAACGACCTAAAAGACATCCCTGGGCCTAAGATATTGCACATAAAAACAGTGAAAGGAAAGGGGTATGCGTTAGCAGAGATAGATCAAACAAAATGGCATGCACCGGGATTATTTGATAAGGTAACAGGCGAAATATTAAAGAAAACATTTGATGCGCCACAACCTCCAAAATATCAGGATGTATTTGGACATACGATTATCGAATTGGCTGAATTGAACCCTAAAATAATGGGCGTAACTCCAGCTATGCCAAGTGGTAGTTCACTAAAATTCATGATGGATAAAATGCCTGATCGCGCATTTGATGTAGGTATTTGCGAGCAACATGCCGTTACGCTTAGTGCGGGTATGGCTACTCAAGGCTTAAAGGTATTTTGCAATATTTATTCTTCATTTATGCAACGTGCCTATGATATGGTTATACACGATGTTGCCATTCAAAAATTACCCGTAATATTTTGTTTGGATAGAGCAGGGTTGGTTGGCGAAGATGGCCCTACTCACCATGGTTGTTACGACATTGCTTTCATGCGTTGTATCCCCAATATTGTAGTAAGTGCGCCAATGAATGAATCGGAGCTGAGGGATTTGATGTACACCGCTCAATTGGAAACCAATCAACTTCCAATTGTAATTCGTTATCCAAGAGGAGAGGGCGTTTTGGTGGATTGGAAAACTCCGATGAAAGAGATTCAAATCGGAAAAGGTAGAAAATTAAAAGATGGGGATGATATTGCAATTTTAACTTTTGGTCACCCGGGAAATTTTGCAGCATCTGCGATACGTGATGTAAAATCAGAAGGAATCAATCCGGCTCATTATGACATGCGTTTTGCAAAGCCCATAGATGAGGAAATGCTTCATGAGGTTTTCGCTAAGTACCAAAAAATAATTACAGTAGAAGATGGAACGGTGGTAGGTGGATTTGGTTCTGCGATTTTGGAATTCATGAATGCTTTTGGCTATAAGGCAGATGTGAAAATTATGGGAATCCCTGATCGTTTGGTAGAACATGGAACCCCAAAACAATTGTACGATGAAATTGGATTAGATGCCAATGGCATTGCAACAGAAATAAGGAAGATGGCTTTCATTGAAAAAATGATTACCACAGCTTAGGTTCAATATTCTCGATAATCATAGGGTAAGTGAAAAGTGAAAATGCTTATCCTCTTATTTTGAATTTTTATTTTTGACTTAGTATAGCAAATGTTTTTTTGAATTATTTTTCCATTTAGCTTGGCTTTCATAATCTACAAAGTAAATTTTTAAATCAGCCTGACTTTGGTATTTTACGAAATAAATTTTCTTATTTGCTTGGCTTTCATAATCTACAAAAAACCATTTGCCTTCGTTTTTATCTGCTTGGCTTGAGTATTTAACTTTATAAACAAGTAAATCTGCTTGGCTCTCGTAATCCACTACAAAAACTTTTACATCAGCTTGGCTTTCGTAATCAACGGAGTATAATTTCTGTGTTTTCCCAAAAGAAAAAATCAATAAAGCGAAGCATGTAAATACGATCTGTTTCATGTGTTAAATATTTTTTTTAATAAAAAATGTTTTTTATAATTCATTCTTCTATGATTTAATTCAAACCTAATCGATAAGTTTTTTTGTAAATATAGTAATCTAATTCTTTTTGTATAAAAAAAGCCACCGGATTTTATTCCGATGGCTTTTGTGTTTAAGCAATTATTAAAAACACTATTTTTAGCTGCATCCTAAGCTATTGCCGCAATTCAAACATTTGTAACAAGTACCACTTCTTACAGTGATATGTCCGCAAGTGTTACATGCTGGAGCATCTCCTTGCATTGATTTATTTGCTGCACTTACTGCGTCCATAGATGTTCCGCCTTTTGTTGGAGCTATATAAGGTTTCATAGAATCAGAGTTTCCTAAAACACGAACTTCACTTAATTCTGGAGCACGCTCTCCAATGGTGGGTGTTGTTTCATCCCATGATTCATTACCTAAGTTTCCAACTTCTGGTTTATCTAATACATGAACCAAATCAGTTCTGCCTAAATATTCATAAGCTAGAGAACGGAACATGAAGTCGATGATTGAGGTAGTTGTTTTAATATTTGGATGCTCAACCATTCCTGCTGGTTCGAATCTAGTAAATACAAATTTCTCAACATACTCTTCTAATGGAACGCCGTATTGTAATCCAATTGAGATGGCAATTGCAAAACAGTTCAACATGCTACGCATAGTTGCACCTTCTTTTGCCATATCGATGAAGATTTCCCCTAAAGTACCATCATTGTATTCTCCTGTTCTTAAGAATAAAGCTTGGCCATTTATTTTTGCTTTTTGGGTAAATCCTCTACGTTTTGCTGGTAGTGCTCTACGTTCTACGATCATAGCCAACTGACGCTTTAATGAAGTATCTGCGCTGCTTTGAACACGCTTATTCATTTCTTCCAATAATTCGTCAATGGTTAATTTACCCATGTCAAACATTGAGCTTTCTGCTGTTGCTTCTTCGCTTTCGTCTGTTGATTTTTTCTTCTTATCTGATTTGTTGCTTAACGGTTGACTCAATTTAGAACCATCACGATAAAGCGCACAAGCTTTCAAACCTAATTCCCAACTTAAGCGATATGAATCTGCAATTTCTTCTATAGTTGCTTCATTTGGAAGGTTGATGGTTTTGCTGATGGCACCACTCAAGAAAGGTTGTGCAGCCGACATCATACGAATGTGACCATGTGCATGGATGTAACGCTCTCCTGTGTTCCCGCATTTATTAGCACAATCAAATACAGGTAAATGCTCGTCTTTTAAATGTGGCGCACCTTCTACAGTCATTGTACCACATACATAAATATTTGCAGCATCAATTTCTTCATCGCTAAATCCTAAAGCTTCTAATAAACTCCATTCAAAATCATTGTATTGAGTTGGCGTAAATCCAAGTCTTTGTAAGCAATCTTCACCTAAAGTATATACGTTAAATACAAAACCAATTTCAAATGCACTGCCCATAGCTGCATTTAATCTATCAATTTCTGCAGGTTGGAATCCTTTGCTAGCAAGTGTTTCATTGTTGATGAATGGAGCTCCTTTTAATGTAGCGTGTCCTTTTGCAAAGTTTACAATCTCTTCTATTTGTGTTTCTGTGTACTTTAAATTACGTAATGCTTGTGGCACACTTTGATTGATGATTTTGAAATAACCACCACCACTTAATTTTTTGAATTTAACCAATGCGAAATCTGGTTCTACACCTGTTGTATCGCAATCCATTACTAATCCAATTGTACCTGTTGGTGCAATTACAGTGGTTTGTGCATTTCTGTAGCCATATTTTTCACCCATTTGTACCGCATCATCCCATGCTTTGGTTGCTGCTTTTAATAAATAATCTGGGCAATATTTAGCATTGATACCATTTGGTTTTATTTCCAATCCTTCGTAAGCATCAGTAGCATCGTAAGCTGCTGCGCGATGGTTATGCATTACTTTCAACATGTGCTTTTTATTTTCTGGGTACTTGCTAAAAGTACCTAAGAAAGACGCCATTTCTGCTGAAGTTTTATAAGCAATACCTGTCATGATTGCGGTGATAGCGCCTGCAATTCCTCTTGCTTGCTCGCTGTCGTAAGGAATGCCACTTACCATCAACATGCTACCTAAGTTTGCATAACCCAGTCCTAATGTTCTATAGTCGTAACTTAATTGAGCTACTTCTTTCGAAGGGAATTGCGCCATCAAAACTGAAATTTCTAAAACAACTGTCCATAAACGACATGTATGTTCGAAACCAGCAACATCAAAAGTATTGTTGTCTTCATCAAAGAAACGACGAAGGTTAACACTAGCTAAGTTACAAGCTGTGTTATCTAAGAACATATATTCGCTACAAGGGTTTGAAGCCCTGATTGGACCACCTTCTGGACAAGTATGCCATTCGTTGATGGTTGTATCGTATTGAGTTCCTGGATCAGCACATCTCCAAGCCGCATAATTGATTTGATCCCAAAGTTCAGTTGCTTTAACTGTTCTCATGGTGCTACCATCGCTTCTTGCTTTAAGTTCCCAATCGCCATTAGCATCTAAAACTTTAAAGAAAGAATTTGGTATACGTACAGAGTTGTTGCTATTTTGACCACTTACAGTTTTGTATGCTTCACCTTCGTAATCGCTTGAATAACCAGCAGCAATAAGGGCAGCAACTTTATCTTCTTCTTTTAATTTCCAAGTTACAAATTCCATGATTTCTGGATGATCAAGATCCAAGCAAACCATTTTCGCAGCACGTCTTGTTGTTCCACCACTTTTGATTGCACCTGCAGCACGATCGCCAATCCTTAAGAAACTCATCAAGCCACTAGACGTTCCGCCACCACTTAATTTTTCATGCTCACCTCTGATACTGCTATAATTTGTACCAACACCACTACCATATTTAAAAATACGGGCTTCTCTTACCCATAAATCCATTATACCACCTTCATTTACTAAATCATCATCAACGCTTAATATAAAACAAGCATGTGGTTGAGGACGCTCGTAAGCAGAAGTTGATTTTTTCAACTGACCATCTTTAGCATCTACATAATAGTGACCTTGAGGTTTTCCGGTAATGCCATATACTTCATGCAAACCAGTATTAAACCATTGTGGACTATTTGGAACGCAAGCTTGATTTAAAATACTATACACCAATTCATCATAAAAAATTTGCGCATCTTTTTCAGAAGCAAAATAGTCATTACGTTCTCCCCATACACGCCAGCATTGCGCCATACGATGAGCAACTTGTTTTGACGTGGTTTCTCTGCCTTTACTGCCGTCTGGTTGAGGAACACCCGCTTTTCTAAAATATTTTTGCGCCAAAATATCTGTAGCAATTTGGCTCCATTGTTTTGGAACCTCTACATTGTCCATTTGGAAAACAACTTCTCCGCTTGGATTTTTAATAACTGATGTACGATAGTCGTATTCAAACATATCGTAAGGACTAACTCCTTCTTTGGTGAATTGGCGCTGGAAACTGAGCGCTTTTGATGTTGCTTTTTTTGCTGGCATTTTTTTAGTTATTGTTAATTGTTAGTTATAAAAAATAATTTCCCAATACGGCAAACGAAAATATCTTTTGTATGTCATCTTTTAGCACCTTAAATATCAACATGGTGTGGACAAAATATGTGGACAATTTATCATTGCTTATTCGCATTGATTTTCATGAGTTTTGCACGTTTTGTGGAAAGAATTTTTTTTTTATTGTTTGTAATGTCATTAAATATTTTACGAATGTTATTATTAATTGAATCATGTTTAATTTAGCCTAATTATTTTAAACATTTTATGAAACAATGAGGTGTGTTATTCAGCGTGTAGCTTGGGCTAAAGTTAGTGTAGATGAAAAACTAATATCTGCAATTTCATCAGGATTGTTAGTGTTTGTTGGCATTGAAGATGTTGATACAATTGATGACGCAATTTGGCTAAGCAATAAAATTGTTAACCTTAGGATTTTCAATGATGAAAATGCCGTGCCAAATTTGAGTGTAAAAGACATTTTAGGTGAAATTATTTTGGTAAGTCAGTTTACCCTTCATGCGCTTACAAAAAAAGGGAATCGCCCCAGTTATATCAAAGCCAGCAAGCCAGAACATGCAGTACCATTGTATCAGAAGCTGATTGAGTGCTTGGAAATGGATCTTGGACGGAAAATACAAACCGGCGTTTTTGGCGCAGATATGAAGGTGGAATTATTAAATGATGGGCCAATAACAATATGGATTGACACACAAATGAAAGCATAAAAAGTATAAAAAAATCACAAATGGAAAATCAAAAAATAATAAAGCAACTGACCATTGAAGACGCTCAAAAAGAAATTGATATTTGGATAAAATCTATTGGGGTAAGATATTTTAATGAGCTTACAAATCTTGGTATTTTAATGGAAGAAGTAGGCGAGCTCAGTAGATTAATGGTTCGGAAATATGGCGAACAATCTTTTAAGCAAACAGACCAAGGAAAAGAGATTGAAGATGAGCTAGCCGATGTGTTGTGGGTGCTGATGTGTATTGCCAATCAAACAGGTGTAAACTTAAATGATGCACTTCAAAAAAATATGGAGAAAAAAACAAAAAGAGATGTGAATAGGCATGTTGAAAATGAAAAATTAAAAAATAAAAATTAGGTTTTCCATAACCTTTCATATCCAACACTTTTTAACTAATACAAAATAGAAATACCTTGTAAAAAATTTAGATTATGAAAAAGCATTTTTTTTATCTGTTCATGATTGTTATTTGTTTGCCATTGTTGATTACAGCTCAAAACAAAAGCAAGCTTGTTAGCGGTCCATGGGCAGGTAATGTTGAATTGAGAACGGCGATGATTTGGTTAGAAGTTTCTTCCGATGTAAAAAAAGTAGCTATTGAATATTGTCCAACCGCAAGTTTAAACACAAAAAAACTTGTTACATATAAAGGGGAGTTGGGGAATTTTTTCAACCCTATAAAATTGGAATTAAATGATCTTGAATTTGGAACAACCTATCAATATGCGGTTTTGCTTGATGGAAAAAAAATCGATTTCTCGTTTGACACCCGTTTTACCACAAAAGATCTTTGGCAATATCGTAAACCTGCTCCGGATTTTAGTTTTATAACCGGAAGTTGTGCTTATTTCAATGAAGCAAAATTTGATCGTCCGGGAAAACCTTATGGGGGCGACTCTTCGATTTTTGAAACGATGGCAAAAACACCAGCAGACTTCAATTTATGGTTGGGTGACAATTGGTATTATAGAGAGGTTGATTATTCATCGGCTTGGGGGTTAAATTACAGAGCCTCACATGATCGCGCTTTTCCAATTTTACAAAAATTAATGGCCAGAATGCCTCAATACGCCATTTGGGATGATCATGATTTTGGACCAAATGATGCTGGTAGAAATTATATTTTCAAAAACGAAAGCCGAACCATTTTTAATAATTATTGGCTTAATCCAACCAGTGGAGAAAACGACGAAGGCATTTACACTATGTTTAATTATGGTGATGTAGATTTTTTCTTACTGGATGATCGTTTTTTTAGGTCGGATGTTAAAATGCCTGATTCAATAAATAATTTGACAAACGAGGATAAAGATTATTTTGGGAAAAAACAATTGGATTGGTTGAAAAATAATTTATCATTTAGTAAAGCAACATTTAAAATTATAGTTACTGGAAATCAGGTTTTAAATCCAATAAATAACTATGAATGTTTAACGCATTACCCCAAAGAATATAACGTATTGATTGATTTTTTATCAAGTCAAAAAATTAACGGTGTCGTTTTTTTAACAGGCGATAGACATCATAGTGAAGTAATTGAAATGCAACGAGCAAATGATTATCCGTTGTATGACATTACCATTTCGCCGCTTACATCAGGCGTTGGAAAGGTTACGGGAAAGGAGTTGGATAATCCATCTCGAGTAGCAAACACGTTAATAGAAGCTCAAAATTTCGGAAAAATTTCCTTTTTTGGCAGCAAAGGAAACCGTACCATGAAAGTTGATTTTATAGGAAAAAACGGCGAACATTTAGGGGATTGGCTTGTTGAAGAAAACAAATTAAAAAAACGAAATTAAATCGATTTTAAAATTAATTCATAAGTAAATTTCATTATGACATCATCTGTTTTTGCATACGATAAATTAAAAACGATTCAGGCATTACGTTACCATTTCATCAGCCGAAAAGAAATAAAATATTTGATGATTATCGTTAATCTATTTGCAATTATTTCTGCTAGTTTATTCTTTTTTAAAAAAATATTGCTTTTTGCATTTTTGTTTAGCTCATTACTTTGGTTTGTGATGATGATTTTGTTTTGGTTTTTATTGCCTAGAATGATTTATTCAAAATCGGCATCTTTTAAAGACAAATTTAAAGTGGAGATGAATCAAACCACATTCTCATTAATTCATGAAAAAGCGGATAAAAGTTGGCCTTGGAATGCATTCAGTACTTGGATGGAAAGTCCACATTTCTTTCACATATATTTTGACAGTCGGTCCTTTTTTTTAATTCCAAAAGAAGCTTATGAAGGAGATGGAATTGATCAAGTAAGAAAGATTTTAAGCGATAATATTAAAAGGCTGTAATTATCTAAAATTGGTTTTTAAGCTGAATGAAACTCCAAGCAAAAAAAGGAAGAATTATAAAGACAAGTAACCAATACCAGCCTCCAAAAAGTACAAAAATAATACTTGAAATAAGGAGCAAATACAAAGGATATAGAAAGAACAATAATCCTACAACAACAGAATCGTAATGGTCCATTTTTCCGAAATTTTTCCAACTTGTTTTACGGATTGGAATAAACAATGGCGCATGAATTATTTTTCCAATAAAAGACGGGATAATCAGGATTGATTTTTTTATTGGGTGCTGATTTATGTGAAATGTATTTTTAATGATTTCTTTTTCTTGAGAATTGATTTCAACCACCAACGATTTCAACTCATTTTTTAATTGTTCATTAAATAATTTAGTATTGGCTCCTTCTGATTCTGTCATGTTGAAACTGTTTTTTAAAATTGGCGTTCCAAAATTGAGTTGAATGTTTTTTCCAAATGACCGAAACGATTGATAATTAATGCCCGTAGGAATTACGGTTAAATCGATGCCTTCTTCCCATGCGCTGAACGCTAGCCTGGCGGTGCCTTTTTTTAACGATCGTAATTTCCATTCGTTGATACATAAACCCTCGCTAAAAATCAACACAACACCATTCTGTTTAAATATTTCCCTGCATTTGGCAAACGTGTCATAATTGGTGTTTAAGTTTTCGGCACCTTCCGAGATTCTAAAAACAGGTAAAATGTTTAATGAGGTTAATATTCTGGAAATCCATTTTTTTTTAAACACATCTCCTCTTGCCAATGAATAAATTGGCTTTTTAAACAACGCGGCTAAAATGATGGCATCCAAAAAAGAATTTGGGTGATTACATGCAATTAGTATTGGACCATTTTTTTTTAGCACTGCTTTGTTATCAATAGTGATGTGTCTGCAAAAAAACAGAATCGCTAATTTAGATGGGTATTTTAAAAGTTTAAATAACAACGTGTATGATTTTAATTTAATTGAGGATCGATAGGGTAGTTTATTAATTGCTCAAATTCTCCGCCTAAAAATTTTAATGCATCTTTCCAGGTTTCATTTGGTTTTGATTTGAAAATTATGTCTGTATTGACTTCGGATAACAACCATGTTTTTTCATTTATTTCTTCAATCAATTGCTTAGGCGACCAGCCACTATATCCGATAAAAAATTTAATTTTTTGCAAATCTATTAGATTGGCATTTATTAATTCAGATATTGTTTCAATATCCCCACCCCAATACAAATCGTTTGACAATTTTATACTATTTGGAATATTGGGAAATTGGTGTAAAAAATGAATCGTATTCAAACCAACCGGCCCTCCTTTATAAACGGGGATGTTTTCAAAGGAAATGCCATCAAAAAGTTGATGTAAAAAACAATCTGTTGGTTCATTTTGAATTAAACCAAAACTCCCATCATCATTATGTTCACAAATAAAAACAACGGATCTTTTAAAATTTAAATCTGTAAGAAAAGGATCAGCGATTAAGAATATATTTTCATTCAAAGGAATCATGCCTCTAAAATAATCAAAAGAACTCAATTAATTTGTGCTTCAAATTGCAGAATTATTATAAAATAGTTGTTGTAAATGCAGGTTAAAAATCACCCTAAAATATGTAATCAACTTAAAACCATTAATTCTACATTAAATTTGTAAAAATCAATTTTAACCCAAAAAATTATTCAGCGAAATAAATCACTCCGATGAAAAAAATATTCCCAATAATAATTGTATTGATTTCTTTATCGTTACTTGGATTGATTTATTTTCAATTCATATGGTTAACAACTGCAAAAGCAACTAAAGAAAAGCAATTAAAGGAGAATATATTTTTTGCTGCAAATGAAGCTGCGGAACAATTAATGAATGATAAATCTAGTTTTAATTCCTTCAATAAAACAACGGAGAAATTAATTCCCAATGAAAAAAAGAGACTTGAAATTTTCAGGCCTTCTGTTATGCAACGTTTTTCAAAAGATGAGATTCAGGCCATCATTAGAAATTCGATGGATAAACATTTTTTAAAAGGAGTTTCGTTTGAGTTTGCCGTTTCAGATAATAGTTTAACTGGAGATCAGATTCAAAGCGATCAGTTTTTTAAATATTACTTAGATTCTGTAAACAATACCAATTTTGCTTTTCCGCTACAACCCGCGCCAGGAAGTGAATTTGAAAACTTAACTGATGAAGAATATCTAGTAATCATTGTGCCCAATCAAGAAGATATTATTTTTCGAGAAATCATTTGGTTTATTATCGGTACGATTTTGTTTTCCATAATAATAACAACCGCATTTTTTATTACCATCAAGGCCTTGCTTAATCAGAAAAAATTAAGTGAAATTAAATCTGATTTCATAAACAACATGACGCATGAATTTAAAACACCAATTGCTACTATTTCGTTAGCGGTAGATGCATTGAAAAATGAAAAAGTAATACATGATAAAGAGAAAACAGCTTATTTTACCAGTATTATAAAAGAAGAGAACAAGCGGATGAACAAGCAGGTAGAAGCAATTTTGCAGGCAGCTTTATTAGATAAAAAAGAAATTGATATTCAATCTAAAAAAGTAAATGCACATGATTTGATTCAGCAAGCCATTAACAATATTGAGTTGCCATTAGCGGAAAAAAATGGAAAATTAAACGTTGCTTTAAACGCAAAAAATGATTTGCTTTTCTTAGATGAAGTACATTTTATAAACTTGATAAATAATTTATTAGACAATGCCATAAAGTATTCAAAAGACTCAGGCTTAGAAATTAGTGTAAATACAGAAAATCATCACAATCAGTTTAGAATTAGTATTGCAGACAATGGTATTGGCATGAATAAAGAAACATCGAACCGCATATTTGAGAAGTTTTACCGCGCACATACAGGAAATATACACAATGTAAAAGGCTTTGGCTTAGGACTTAGCTATGTAAAAGCAATGGTTGAGGCACAAAAAGGAAATATAAAAGTTGACAGTATTTTAGGTAAGGGAACTACATTTACCCTTAGCTTCCCTGTAGTATAGAATAAAGTTTTCCACATCTATCCACATTAATTCACAATGAAATTCACTAAAACAGGGTTTTTTACGCTATAAATTGGGTAAAAAACGCTGATAATATGTGGATTAAGTCATTGTGGATAAATGTCTAATATCTTTTTAATGTAAAAAAGTGGGAAAAAGTGTTATTTTGTGTTGAAATAAATTTTTAACAGCACAATTTCCTATCATGATTGGTTTTTTAGGCGAATATGAATCAACGGTTGATGCAAAAGGACGTTTTCTGCTACCTGCGGGATTTAAAA
>Ga0209598_10000713_pt1 | contig 26997 bp, 21 predicted proteins | sample M_140807_EF_Meta_FD_187317 | JGI IMG/M metagenome (GOLD analysis project Ga0209598, IMG submission 187317) | Freshwater microbial communities from Lake Montjoie, Canada to study carbon cycling - M_140807_EF_MetaG (SPAdes) (version 2) | ecosystem: Environmental > Aquatic > Freshwater > Lake...
TTTATTTGGATTTAACAACATTAAAATGTCTACAAAGAAAAGAATTTTATTCATTGCAAATGAAATTTCTCCATACTTGGAATTAACAGAGTTTGCAGAAATCGTAAATAAATTAGCCGTCTTATCTAACGATAACAATTTCGAAGTTAGGTGTATCATGCCTAAATTTGGCGTAATCAACGAAAGAAGACACAGATTACACGAGGTAGTAAGATTGTCGGGTATCAACGTTACTATAGATAATGATGATTATCCATTGACAATCAAAGTGGCATCCTTACCTAACGCAAGATTGCAAGTATATTTCTTGGATAACGAAGATTTTTTCAAAAGAAAATCCATTTTTACAGATGATAAAGACAAATGGTTTGATGATAATGGTTTAAGAACCGTATTGTTTTGTAAAGGTGCATTGGAAACAGTTAAAAAATTTGGTTGGCCACCCGATATCATCCATTGTAGTGGCTGGATGACTGGATTAATTCCCATGTTTATTAAAGTGGCATATAAAAAAGAACCCGTTTTTAGCAATAGTAAAGTCGTTTTTACTATCGGTAACAATACTTTTAAAGAGAAGTTAGGAAGCAATTTCCCAAAATTAGCTACCATCAATGATTATGTCACTAAAAAAGAATTGGAAATTTTTAAAGACAATAACAATACGGCAATGTTCAAATTGGGCGCTCATTTTGCTGACGCTATAACTTTTGGCGCTGAAAAAGTAGATAAAAAACTTACAGAAGAATTTTCAAAAGTTAAAGGTAAAAAGGTGCTGAAATTTGATGAGGAGAGTGATTTAACAGACTATTTACAGTTGTATACCGATCTTGCGAACTAATAAACAAATTGCACAAAAACATGCAGGTTAAAATGTTGAAAAAAATTGGACTATTCTTTGTTTTTTCTATTCTTTTTATTTGGGGTTGTACAAAATTAGATACTACAAATTTAGGAGGGGATTTAATTCCAGAGGTAGATAATGTAAATACATTCGCTGATACATTGGATATCATTACAGGGTCGGGTGTTTTTGATGATTCTACAAAGCTTAGCTTAACAGAAGAATATGCTTTGGGAAAAATTACCAATGATCCAATAATGGGTGGTACCGAAGCCAATTTATATTTACAACTTAAGCCTTCATATTATCCTTACTACATCAGAAAAGTTTCAAACGATACTTTAGTAAAAGCAGATTCTGTGGTACTTTGTTTAAGTTATAAAGCTTTTTACGGAGATAGTAGTCGGCCCATTCAATTACAAGTTTTTCAAGTTGCCAATGATGCAAACGATCGCTGGGATTCTGTTTTAAGCTACAATACCATTAATTATGCACCAGCCGTTGATAATGATTTAGCGATTAGCGCAGTTAAAACGGTTGACATTCGAGCGATGAGCAATTTTGTAAAAATTGGCAAATTCGATTCGGTTAACAATCAAATCCGCATAAAATTATCTGACCGTTTCAGAGATTCGATTTTTTCAAAAGATACTACTAGAAATAAAGGATTTGCATCGGATTCTTTATATCGTAATTTCTGCAATGGATTTGCCATTAAAGTGCTAAGTGGAAATGCATTGATGTATGTAAATTTATTGGAAACACAAACTCGTTTGGAATTGCATTACAAGAAACGTAATGCAGGTGTTGTAGATACTGTTTATAACAGCTTTTATTTCAATTCTGGGTTACAAGGCGAAACCATTAGACGATCTGCAGTGGCCAATAAAATTGTTCGCTCTAGAAATGCGCTACCACCCGCGGATCAGGAAATATATTTACAAACGACACCTGGTACTTACGCTACATTAGAAATTCCTAGGCTTGCCAATTATGGAAATAAAATCATTCATAGAGCAGAAATTCAGGTTAGTCAAATTCCTGATCCCATCAATGATAAAATATTTCCAGAAGCCAGTTATTTATACGTTGATTTATTTGACTCTACCTCATCACCAAAATGGAAACCCATTTACTATGATTTGAATCCGAATACCTTTTATGACCCAGATTTCAAAACCGCTGGATATCCATTCTTTCCTTTAAATGGAGACGTAGATTTTGGTTATTTTGGCGGTTATGTTAGAGAAAGAGAAATGCCTTTTGGAACTCAATCTTATTATAACATAAATATTACAAGATATGTACAGCAAATTGCTACTAAAAATAGTTTTAATTACAAATTAAGAATGTTCCCAGCGCATAGCTTCTCTTACCCACAATACAGCAATGTAGTTATTCCATATAGAAATGCAATTGCTTATGGTAGAACGCGAATTGGTGGTGGTGGAAATTCAAACCCTGCATACAAAATGCGTGTTCGGATTATCTATTCAAAAACTAAACCTTAAATTTTCTTGATTCATAATCTTGCAAATGAGTTGAAATTGATTTTATCCTTTTATATTTGCAATCTAAAAAAATATATTTTATGCCATATTTATTTACATCAGAGTCCGTAAGTGAAGGTCACCCAGATAAAGTTGCAGATCAAATTAGTGATGCACTTATTGATAATTTTTTAGCTTTTGACCCTACAAGTAAAGTTGCTTGTGAAACATTAGTAACCACTGGCCAAGTGATTCTTGCAGGAGAAGTAAAATCTAAAGCATATTTAGATGTTCAAGAAATCGCTCGTGGAGTTATTCGTAAAATCGGATACACTAAAAGTGAATACATGTTTGAAGCAAATTCATGCGGAATTCTTTCTGCCATTCATGAACAATCAAGCGATATCAATCAAGGTGTTGATAAAAAGAAAAAAGAAGAACAAGGCGCTGGTGATCAAGGTATGATGTTTGGTTATGCAAGTAATGAAACTGATGATTACATGCCATTGGCTTTAAATATCGCGCACAAATTATTAGAAGAGCTTGCTGCTTTAAGAAGAGAAAATAAAGCCATCAAATATCTTCGCCCTGATGCAAAAAGTCAGGTTACTTTAGAATATGATGACAACAACAAGCCTGTCCGTATTGATGCAATTGTAGTATCTACTCAACATGATGATTTTGGAAAAGATGATAAAATGTTGGAGAAGATTAAAAAAGACATCATTAGTATTTTAATTCCAAGAGTAAAAGCGAAATATCCGAAATATGCTCATTTGTTTAATAATAAAATTAAGTACCACATCAACCCAACTGGAAAGTTTGTAATTGGTGGTCCACATGGCGATACAGGTTTGACCGGTCGTAAAATTATCGTAGATACTTATGGTGGAAAAGGTGCTCATGGCGGTGGTGCATTTAGTGGAAAAGATCCAAGCAAAGTAGATCGCTCTGCAGCTTATGCTACTCGCCATATCGCTAAAAATTTAGTGGCTGCTGGTTTATGTGATGAAGTTTTGGTACAAGTTTCTTATGCGATTGGGGTGGCTCAACCAACAAGTATTAACGTTGTAACCTACGGTACTTCTAAAGTAAAATTGTCTGATGGACAAATTGCTGAAAAAATCATGAAAATGAGTTGCTTCGATATGCGTCCTTATTTTATCGAACAAAGATTGAAATTAAGAAATCCAATGTATAGTGAAACTGCTGCTTATGGACATATGGGCCGTAAAAATGAAGTAGTTGAAAAAACATTCGTTTCACCTGATGGTAAAAAAATCACTAAAAAAGTGGAATTATTTACTTGGGAAAAATTGGATGCTGTAAAAGAAGTAAAAAAGGTTTTTGGTTTGAAATAATTATTTTATTTCCCCTTTATAAAATTAAAACCATAAGTTTCGGCTTATGGTTTTTTGTTTAATTATCAATTAAATTAGATTCGTGAAAAATTTTAGACATCAACACCATCGTCCCAAAAAAAACACATTAATTATTGGCAGAGAAGCCGTGATTAATGCGCTTAAAGAAAGGAAACAATTGGAACGTATTTATCTTCAATCCAATGTGCATGGCGATGTTATTGACGAAATTAAAACACTGGCAACTCAAGAATTGGTACCAATAAATAAAGTGCCTATTGAAAAACTCAATGGCTTCAATATCAGTAATCACGAAGGTTGTATTGCCCAAATTGCAAAAATTCAATATCAAGATTTGCAACAAATCATTTCATTTGTGGTGGAAAATGGAGAAACACCCTTGTTTATAATTTTGGATGGAGTGACAGATATTAGAAACATTGGAGCTATTGCCAGAAGCGCATTTAGTTTTGGTGTTCATGCCATTATCATCCCGGATAAAGGCGTTGGCGCATTAAATGAAGATGCCATATTAACTTCAGCTGGAGCGTTAGAAAAAATTGCAGTTTGTAGGGTAGGGAGTTTGATGAAAGCAGTTGATGAACTTCATTTGAATGGCATTAAAGTTTTTGCCAGTGAAATGACAGCTGAAAAAGCTTGTCAGAACATCGATTTTTCGGAGCCTTGTGCGATTGTAATGGGGGGCGAGGAACATGGGGTTTATCCAGCATTAATGAAAATTTGCGATGATAAATTTAAGATTGCCATGCCTGGGGATTTTGAATCTTTAAACGTTTCGGTGGCAACGGGCATTATTCTTTACGAAGTTTCTCGTCAACGGTTTCCAATAGCTTAAGATTTTTTAATCTAATTAAAATGAAAAATCAACCATTCATTAAACTCATAGAATGCCCCCGAGATGCCATGCAAGGTTGGCATGAATTTATTCCAACTGCGGAAAAAATAAGATACATAAATACGCTGTTGAATGTGGGGTTTGATACCATAGATTTTGGCAGTTTTGTTTCGCCGAAAGCAATTCCACAGATGGCTGATACAAAAGCTGTGTTGGAAAATCTCGACCTTTCAAATACAACTTCAAAATTGCTCGCCATTGTAGCCAATAAAAGAGGCGCTGAAGATGCAGTTGCTTTTAATCAAATTGATTTTCTCGGCTTCCCTTTTTCAATCTCCGAAACGTTTCAACAACGAAATACCAATACGTCTATCGAGCAGTCGTATCATCAAGTGCTAGATATCCAAGATTTATGTGTTCGCAACAACAAAAAATTAGTGATTTATATTTCGATGGGTTTTGGGAATCCATATGAAGATCCTTATCACGAAGAAATGGTTTTTGAATGGGCCAGCAAATTAGCAAATATTGGAGTTGATATCATTTCATTAGCTGATACGGTAGGATTAGCTACGCCTGAGCAAATAGAACGCACAACAAGATTTTTAATCAATTCCATGTCGAATGTTGAAATAGGCGTGCATCTTCATTCTTCGCCAAAAAACTGGAAACAAAAAGCCGAAGCCGCTTATAATGCTGGGTGTTTTAGGTTTGATGGTGCCATCAATGGAATTGGGGGTTGTCCAATGGCAGGTGATAGTCTCATAGGAAATATGAATACCAATTTGATGATTGATTTTTTTAATGAAAAGGAAGTTTCGTTGCATCTTGATAATGCTACACTGGCAGATGCTATTCAAATCGCAACAGAAATATTTATCTAATCTTTTGTCTAAAATATAATTGTTTCAATAAATAAAAATGGAATTCAGATTACCGTTTACACCAAAGCCTTTTCTACAGAAAATTGAACTTCATCACCATTTGTTTTTGGCGGGTTCTTGTTTCACCGAACAAATTGGTGCCAAGTTGACCAACTATAAATTTAAGACCATTGAAAACCCCAATGGAATTTTATTTAATCCGATTAGCATTTCTGAAAACATCATCTCTTACATCGATCAAAAACTTTATGCTAAAAATGATTTGTTTTTGAACAATGAAATTTGGGGAAGCTGGAATCACCATACCAAATTTTCAGATGTTAGTCAAACTCAAGCTTTAGAAAAAATTAATCAATCACAAAAGGCAGCACATGATTTTTTAAAAAAAGCAGATTGGTTAATCATCACATTAGGGTCATCTTATGTTTATGAGTTGGAAAACAATAAAGTGGTCGCCAATTGCCATAAGGTACCTACAGATAAATTCAATAAAAAATTATTGTCGGCATTGGAAGTTGAAAATTCGCTTCAAACCATGTTGGAAAAGTTAAAATCATTCAATCCCAATTTAAAAATAATTTTTACCATAAGTCCAGTTAGACATCTTCGCGATGGTTTTATAGAAAACAACAGAAGCAAAGCCAATCTCATTTCTGCAGTACATAACTTGGTTGCTACTTACGAAAACTGTTTATATTTCCCATCTTATGAATTGGTAGTAGACGACCTAAGGGATTATCGATTTTATGCTGAAGATATGGTGCATCCAAATTACCAAGCAACGCAATATGTTTGGGAGAAATTTACAACAGCTTGTATCGACGAACAGTCACTATTAATTATGAAAGAAATTGGTATAATCAATTCCGCTAAAAATCATATCCCGTTTAACCCAACTTCAAATCAACATCTTCGATTTTTAAAAACCAATTTGGAAAAAACGTTGCAACTACAGCAATTAAATCCATATTTAGATTTAACTGCAGAGGTTGATTTTTTTGAATTAGGGATAAATAAATTTTAATTAATCTTTATTTTTTCAAAAAAAAGCAATAACTTCCTTTTAGATTTTACCAAAACTAACTTTTTACCAATATTTACTGTTTTAGAATTAATCAAAAGCATTTTATATGAAATCAATTAAACTGATTATTGCATTTTTTTTATTTTCATTTGCTACTCAAGCACAACGCATCAATAAAATTTTCATTAAAGAAAAAGGCGCTTCAATTGTAACTAGTTTTTTGTTGAGTGAAAATGTAGTGTTACAGGTTGCTCAGGATGGTTCTATTGCTAAATGGGGTGTAGATAAATATTCAGATAGAGGCACAGATTACATTCAACGTCCTTTAGACGCTTTTACCGGAAGAATCGAATATTATACCGAAAAAGAAAACGAGGCATTTAGAGGGAAAATAAAATACATTGGAAGTACTATGCTTACATACTATGCAAGTTTTGATGAAAAGACAATGGTAGGAAAGTTGAAAAGTGTAGGTCCAATAAAAATCATATACAATACCGTTTATGACGATGCTACAGCAGTAGGGAAAATAAAATCAATTGGACAAATGAACTACAGTTATTACAGTTCATTTGATAATGATGCATTCAAAGGAAAGATAAAAGCTACAGGAAATGTAGGTTTCACATATTATTCTTCAACTGATGATAAAGCGTTTGCTGGTAAAATAAAATCATTTAACAATGTTGGATTTTCATATTACTCTTCTTTAGATCAGCCAAGTTTAAGGGGTGCACAAAAAACGGGGAATACACTTCAGGTGGTTAATGGCATCACGTATTATTTGTGGCAATAATCAAAATATCAATGAATCCGATCGCCTCTAACCTCTGTGCTGTTCATTAATTCTTTTTCGTATTCTAGCCAGGCTTTCCATCTTTTTCGAACAATTTTTTTGTCGATATAATGCTCGGCAAGATTTATAAACATGGTGTAATGACCGGCTTCGCTTTCCATGAATTTCCTATAGAATTTGCGCATATAAGTATCTTCCATGCCTTCACTTAATCTTTTGAATCTTTCACAACTTCTTGCTTCTATGAGCGCCATTATCAGCATTTGGTCTAAAAAGCGTTCATCCGGACTGCCTCCTTTTACTTGGAAGTCGATTAATTTATTCACGTACACGTCTTTGCGTTGACGACCCAATTGTAAATTTCGTTTTTTTAATTCGGCGAGTACCAATCTAAAATGTCCCCATTCTTCGGTAACAATAGGACTTAACTCGTCGACCAAAAAACTCTTTTCAGAATTTTTTTGAATCAATGAAATACATGTCGTTGCTGCTTTTTGTTCGCAATAAGCATGGTCTGTAAGGATTTCCTCTAATGAGATTTCTGCCAAATTCACCCATCTTGGATCGGTGGGTAATTGCAAACCAAGGATATTTTTTGTATGTTCACTTAATGGTTTTTCCATACTCAAAAATAAATCATGGATTTTTATCTACAAGCATTTTTTTAATTTGGGGATAAGATGATAAACGCATGAAGTATATTTGAATTAATTTAGAATTTTATAATTTTTATGAGAATACTTTTTTCTTTATTGTCTTTATTATTTACAGCTGCATTATGTTACATATTGGATACGAAATCAGTATTCAAATTGCCATTTGGGAAATTTCTTTCTCCTCAGGCTGGGATTTGGCAAAATGCAGAATCTTTTGATGCTGATTTTTCTGGTAATTTAAAATTTGATCAACTAATTGGTGAAACCAATGTGTATTTGGATGAGCGTCTTGTGCCTCATGTTTTTGCGGAAAACGAATCGGATGCTTTTTTCGTACAAGGCTTTTTACATGCAAAATTCAGGTTGTGGCAAATGGAATTTCAAACCTTGTATGCTGCAGGAAGGGCAAGTGAAGTTGTTGGCGATGTGGCGTTAAATCATGATAGAGAATTTAGAAGATTGGGTTTGGTTTACGCTGCCGAAAAGTCACTCAATGAAATGGAAAACGATCCCATTTCCAAATCAGCTTGCGATGCATATACTGCAGGTGTTAATCAATATATCGCCTCTTTAACATACAGTGATTTACCACTTGAATATAAGCTGCTTGGGTATCAACCAGAAAAGTGGACTAACTTTAAATCAGCTCTATTTTTAAAGTACATGGCGTATGATTTAACCGGAAATGATAAGGATTTTGAAATGACAGATGCTAAAGCTGCTTTTACTAAAACGGACTTTGAATTGCTTTTTCCAAGTAAGCAGGATTCTATAGATCCCATAATTTCTAAAAATACTTTTTTCTCTTTTGCTACAATTCAATCAGCCATTCCTGCTTTTGCAGATTCTATTTATTTTGATTTTTTAAAAGATACCATTGCCATACCTGAAGTCGAAATGCCAGATCAATACAATGGCAGCAACAACTGGGCGGTAGATTCCAGTAAAACAACATCAAAATACCCCATTCTTTGCAGTGACCCGCATCTCAAAATAAATACGCCATCTATTTGGTACGAAATGCAAATGTCTACCCCAAATTCGAACGTTTATGGAGCAAGTTTTCCTGGTGCTCCAGGCATCATTATAGGGTTTAACGATAGTTGTGCTTTTGGTTTTACAAATGCAGGGCGTGATGTAAAAGACTATTACGAAATTAAATTTAAGGATGCTTCCAAATCTGAATATTGGTTCGATAGCAATTGGGTAAATACATCTCGTAGAATTGAAAAAATAAATATTGCAGGTAAACCGGCTTTCTATGATACAGTTGCTTATACCATTTTTGGTCCAGTGATTTATGATGCTTCTTTTTCAGGAAAAATAAAACAAAACAATAAAAATTATGCGGTTCGATGGTCGGCTCATGATAATAGCAATGAGTTTAAGTTTTTTTATTTACTTAATCACGCAAAAAATTATAATGATTTTCAACAAGCATTGCCTTATTTAAAATCTCCTGGCCAAAACTGCGTATTTGCTTGTAAGAATGGAGACATTGCTTTGCATGTTCAAGGTGCATTTCCTGCAAAATGGAAAGGACAAGGCGAATTTGTAATGCCTGGGTTTGATAGCAGTTATATGTGGCAAGGAATGATTCCTCAATCCGAAAATCCATTTCAATACAAACCATTAAGGTGCTTTGTAAGCAGCGCCAATCAAAGGCCTACAGATTCTACATATCCATATTATATTGGTAGTAATTACCCTGTATATCGAGGGTTGTATTTGAATCGAAAATTGTCGTCAATGAATAATATCACCACTGCAGATATGATGGCATTGCAAACCAGTAATTACAATGTATTTGCTGAAATTTCGATGCCGATATTGCTTAAAAATATTCGTGTTGAACAGCTCAATGAAAATGAAAAAAAATACTTTCAAAAGTTAGAAAATTGGCGTTTTGAATACGATGAAAATACTACGGCAGCTACCATTTTTGAATTAAGCTGGAATAAACTAACCGATACAATTTATAATGATGAGTATGCAAGTAAACCTAAAAATACAGCAAGGCCTTATAAAAGCACTTTGCTAGATGCATTGTTGCGGGACAGTAGTTATAAATTTATTGATAATGTTTCAACAACCTATATAGAAACTATACAAGATGTAGTAACAGCCGCATTTAAATATGCTTCATTGGAAGCAAGTCGACTCGAAAATCAAAACAAACTTTCATGGGGAAAATATAAGGATACCCATGTTGATCATTTACTAAAATTACCAGGCTTTGGAGCCGAACATTTGAAAATTGGCGGAAGTGAAAATTGTTTAAATGCAACCAAATCCAGTCATGGTCCAAGTTGGAGGATGATTGTTAATTTAACGCCCAATACGGAAGCTTATGGTATTTATCCTGGAGGACAAAGCGGAAATCCGGGAAGTCGTTTTTATGATGACGGAATTGACATTTGGGCGCAGGGTAAATATTATAACTTATGGATGATGCGCCCAGATGAAAAAAATGATCAACGCGTAAAATGGAAAATGACGTTTAGTAGTAAACAATAATTCAAAAGTAAAAAGTAAAAATTCAAAAATGAAAATTCTAACCAGTATTCATTTTTTTTAATTTTTAATTTTACATTTTAACTTAACAAAAATGAAATTTATAACCTCTCTTTTTTTAATGGCATTGCTAAGTTTTTCGTTTTGCATTTTTTTGCCATGGTGGAGCATTGCAATTGCATGTTTCGTTGTAGCCATATGCATTCCTCAAAAAAATTGGGTTTCTTTTATTGCCGGATTTATTTCTCTGTTTTTGCTATGGTATGGACTGAGTTTTTGGATGAGTTTTCAAAACGGACATATCCTTGCCAATAGAATTTCGAAATTTATTTTACTACAAGAAAATTCTTTTTTACTTGTTTTTATAACCGCTTTTATTGGCGGAATTGTTGGTGGGTTTTCCGCACTTTCAGGAACTTTAATTAGAAAAAATTTTAATCATGCGTAAGCTTGTGGTTGTTTTGACTTTAATTTGTTTGTCTACAAATTTATTTTCACAAAAAATTTATGGTACGGTAAAAAATTCAAATGGAAGGTTGTTGCCTTTTGCATCAATCACTATTAAAGGCACTTCTTTAGGCGTCAATGCCAATCAGCAAGCAAGCTATGTATATTCGTTACCAGTTGGCAAATACGTTGTTGTTTGTCAGCATATTGGGTATGAAACTGCAGAACGTGCCATTGATTTAAAAGAAAACACTGAAATTGATTTTGTACTTACAGAACGGAAATTGTTAATGAAGGAATTGGTTGTTGGCACTGGCGAAAATCCAGCATATGAAATCATTAGATCTACAATTAAAAAAAGAGAAGAATTTAACAAACAAGTTAAAGGCTTTGAATGTGATTTATATGCAAAAGATCTAATTAAGCTAAGAAGTTTACCGGATAAATTAATGGGTCAAAAATTAGAGAAAAACAGCCTTAAAGGGATAGGTTTGGATTCATCAGGGAAAGGTATCATTTATTTGTCAGAATCCATTTCTACGCTATATAAAGCTCAGCCAGATAAATTTAAAATGTTGGTTAAAAGCAGCCGTGTAAGTGGTAGCAACAATTTCGGATTTACATTTCCAGCTTTTATTAACATGTACCAAAATAATGTAAATGTTTTCGATGGTGCTTTTAATACAAGGGGGTTTGTATCGCCTATTGCAGATGGAGCCCTTCGTTTTTACAAATATAAAATGCTGGGTACCTTTGTAGAAAATGGCAAAACAATTAATACCATTCGAGTAACTCCCAAAAGAAAATATGAACCTTTATTTTCGGGGATTATCAATATCATAGACGACGAATGGGCAATACATAGTTTTGATTTTTTATTAACAAAGAAATCTCAACTTGAAATACTAGATACACTTCAAATTTCACAATTACATATTCCATTGGACCAAAATGTTTGGCGCGTTAAAAATCAGATTATATACTTCAATTTGAAACTATTTAGCATAGATGTGATTGGCAGCTTTTTATCTGTTTATTCTGATTATAAAATCAATCCTGTTTTCGATAAAAAACTGTTTGATAAAACTATTATTATTTATGATTCCGCTGTAAATAAAAAGCAAAGAAATTATTGGGATTCTATAAGGCCAATTCCCTTAATGGAAGATGAACAACATGATTATAAGTTTAAAGACAGCCTGCTTGTTGTTGCGATGGACTCTGCAGCAACAAACAACAACATAGATACATTAAAAAAGAGACAAGGAAAAATTAAAATTGAGAACTTGTTATTCCCTGGGATAAATAGAACGCGTTATAGCAAAACCAATCCGTTCAAATGGGGTATTGATCCGTTGTTAACAAATACACAATTCAATTCAGTAGAAGGAATATCTGTTGTGTTAAGCGGTTATTACGAAAAGAGATTCAAAAAATTGAAATCTAAATTAATCTTTAAACCCAACTTTAGATACGGCTTTGTAAATACACATTTTAATACTTGGCTTGATATAATCTGGCGTAAATATGATGCTGGAATATCTGATCAAATAAAAAATTACAGTTTAAGTATTTCAGCCGGTAAAAAAGTGGAGCAGTATAATGCTATAAATCCAATTTTACCATTAGTGAATACAATTAGCACATTATTAGAAGGTAAAAATGAAATGAAAATTTATGAAAAATATTTCGGCAGTTTCAGTTATAATCAAACTTTTGAAAACGGGTTTAAAATTAAACTTTCATCTAGCTATGAAGAAAGAATTCCGCTTGAAAATACAACATCATTTACTGTAGACAAAAAATATGCGTTTCGAATAACTAGTAATACACCAGTTAATAAATATTTCACAAACCTTAATATCAAACATCAAGCATTTGTAACGAATGTTTCTATGAGCTTTAAACCTGGCCAACGATACATTCAATTCCCTAAAAGAAAAGTTCCAATAGGCTCAGACTTTCCAACTTTTTCAATTGGTTATAGTAAAGGAATAAATGGTATTTTAGGCAGCGATGTTGATTTTGATAAATGGAATTTTGATGTGCAAGATGATAAAAATTTCAAGCTGTTAGGGTTGTTAAAATATAAGTTAAGTGTAGGTGGATTTTTAAACAATAAAGTAGTTTTTTTACAAGATTTAAAGCACTTTAATTCCAACGCTGTTCGAGCTTCTTCTAACTATGTAAATGGTTTTCAATTGATGAATTCTTATATCAATTCCAATACAGCCAAGCTTTATTATGAAACTCATTTAGAGCATCATTTGAATGGACTAATTACCAACAAGATTCCGTATTTCAAAAAGCTTAACTGGAATTTGGTAGGAGGGTGCAATACTTATTTTATTAAAAACAATGATCGTTATGAAGAGGTGTTTGTTGGGTTAGAAAATGTCTTTAAAATTTTTAGATTAGATTTTGTTACAGCATTTCAAAATGGAAAATATCAAAATTCATCTTTCGTATTGGGTGCTGGTGGATTGTTGGGTTCCGGGCCCAGATCCAACACAGAATCATCATCTAGTGGTAGAAGCTTTAGCATTGGGTTTTAAAAATGTAAAAAAGTAAAAAGTTAGTCGCTGTTTTTTAATTTTTATTTTTAAATTTTGAATTTTCTTAATTTAGCATTGTTAATTTGGTTTGCCCTGCAAGCATCCAATCTTTTTAGATTTTCCAATCTTTTGGAATCAAATTTTAAATTATGGCTATACTACACAATCGGGTTTCCCAAGAGGAACTCAAACAACTGCTATTTCAAGAAACAGAATTTAGGGTTACCGTTTCCTTTTACCAGTATTTTAATGTCGAAAATCCACAATTGTTCAGAGATGAGTTATACAAAGGATTAAATGATTTAAAAGTATTTGGTAGAATCTACATCGCTAGTGAAGGCATAAATGCACAAGCTAGCGTTCCCCAAAGTAATTTCGAATTGTTTAAAACATTTCTTTATAGTTATACTGCGTTAAACGGCATTAGAATAAACATTGCTGTTGATGATGATGGTAAATCTTTTTGGGTGTTGAAAATCAAAATCAGGGATAAAATCGTTGCTGATGGAATTGCTGATCCGGAATTTAATATGGACAATAAAGGCAAGTATGTAGATGCGACCACTTTTAATAAACTAGCTGATGATCCCAATACCGTAATTGTAGACATGCGAAATCATTATGAATATGAGGTTGGGCATTTTGAAAATGCCATTGAAATTCCAAGTGATACATTTAGAGAACAGTTACCCATGGCGGCTTCTATGCTCGAGAAAGAAAAAGATAAAAACATCATCATGTACTGTACCGGAGGCATAAGATGTGAAAAAGCAAGTGCTTATATGCTTCATCGTGGCTTTAAAAACGTTTTTCATCTCGAAGGGGGCATCATTCATTATTCAAATGAGGTGAAAAGTCAATCGCTTAACAATAAATTCCATGGAAAGAATTTTGTTTTTGATAATCGATTGGGCGAAAGAATTACGGATGAAATTATTGCTACTTGTCATCAATGTGAAACGCTAGCAGATGATCATACAAATTGTAAAAACGAAGCTTGTCATTTGCTTTTTATCCAATGCGAAAAATGTGCTGAACAATATCAGGGATGTTGTAGTCAAGCATGTACTGATACGATAAATTTACCTGAAGAAGTACAAAAAGAGTTGCGCAAAGGCATTGATAAGGGAAGGATGGTGTTTAATAAATCTCGTCAACGTTTGAAGAAAAACGGATAGTTTGTAGCAAATAAATTTCAAAATAAACTTATTATTTCAGCCAAGCTATAATGGCTAATTTTATAACAAACAGAGGTTCTATTGAAAATCAAGCTGATAATATTATTCTTGTTCATTAACGTGGGTTCTATTTTGAATCCTTTGTTTGCCCAATGGAAGCCTAATGAATTGTCTAATCTCAGAAAGAAAAAAATTGCTACATCATTATCACCAATCAAACTCGACAATTTTAGCATCGTACCCAATAGCTTTTTTATAATTGAATCAAACATTGGAAAATATAAATTAGATGAAGCCAATGCTATTTTAAATTGGATAAAAAAACCAAATCAAGATTCAGTTACCGTTGTTTATCGTGTGTTTCCTTTTGCATTGAAAATGAAATTGTTTCAATATAAATATGATAGTGTTCGAAATAATTTCATCGCTGAAAAGCCTTTGAAAATAAAAAATGCAGCTTCAGGAAATGATATTCCTCTTTTCGATTTTAAAGGGTTGCAATCGGAGGGAAGTATTGGTCGTTCTATCTCATTTGGTAATAACCAAGATGCAGTGTTGAATTCTTCATTAAACCTTCAACTGCATGGAATGATAGGGGACAGCATGGAGATAACCGCATCTATAACTGATAACTCAATCCCGATTCAACCAGATGGCAATACCAGAGACCTTCGTGATTTTGATCGGATATTTTTACAAGTGAAAAAGAAAAACTGGCATCTTGATTTCGGGGATTTAGATTTGAAAGAAAATCAAAGTCCATATTTAAGCTTTAGCAAAAGAATTCAAGGGGTATCTTTTTTTAATTCCTCCAAATTAAATTCAAAAACAACGAACGATATTTTTTTAAGCGGCGCAATAGCAAAAGGAAAGTACACCCGAAATATTATTAAGCCAATTGAAAAAAATCAAGGCCCTTATCGATTACAAGGCGCAAATAATGAGTTATATTTTATGGTATTGGCTGGAACAGAAAAAGTTTATATCGATGGGATTTTATTAACACGTGGCGAGGATCAAGATTACATTATCAACTACAATACAGCAGAACTTACATTCACACCAAAACAAATCATTACCAAGGACAAACGTATACAAATTGAGTTTGAATATGCGGATCGTAATTACTTAAACACACAATTCTACATTTCGGATCAATGGAATTTTAAAAATAAATTAAAATTAAATTTTGCTGCATATTCAAATTCGGATCAGAAGACTTCGCCTATTGATCAGTCTTTAACCATTGCACAACAAAACTTACTTAAAAATATTGGTGACAGCGTTCAAAATGCATTTATTTCTATGGCATCAAGCGATACGTTTTCAAATGGAAAAATTTTATACAAAAAAATTGATACCATTTATAACAATGGAATGCATGACTCAGTATTTGTATTTTCGATGGATAATAATCAAATGCTGTATAGTGTATCTTTTACTTACGTAGGTGCTGGTAATGGGGATTATAGATCTTTGCCTAATAGCGCTAATGGAAAAGTGTTTCAATGGATAAAACCCGATGCATCTATGCGTAAACAAGGCGATTACTTGCCTGTTAGTTATTTGATTACACCCAAACAACAACTAATTTATGCTCTTGGATTGTTGTATAATGTCAACAAAAATACCAGTATTCAAACAGATGTTGCTTTAAGTAATTACGACATTAATCTATACTCAAATTTAGATAAAGAAAATAACAAAGGATTTGCAGGAAAAGTAAATGTAAAACATCAATTAAATCCAATTGAATTTTTAAAATCAAAACATGTAGTTGAATTTAATGGTGGTATAGAATGGGTGCAGAAATCTTTTAGACCAATAGAAAGATTAAGGAGTATAGAATTTCTTAGGGATTGGAGTTTAGATACAGATGCAACTTCTGCTAACGAAAAATTATTAAATGGTAGCGTTAAATTAACTGGTAATAAAGGCGGGAATGTACAATATGCTTTTGTGATGTATAATAGGGATGAAAATTATAAAGCATATAAGCATCAAATGAAAGTGCAATCGCAAATAAAATATTTCACCCTTTCTTCGAACTCAAGTTTGATACAATTGAATGATGCATATCAATCGGGTTATTTTTTTAGGCCAAATGTTGAAATTAAAAATCAATTTAAAAAATTACATGAAACAGAAGTTGGGCTAAGTTTTTCTGCTGAAATCAATAAGATAAAAAACACAATTGCAGATACATTTACTTTAGGCAGTTTTTCGTTTAGTCGTTTTGAAGCCTTTATTAGATCTAATCCGCAAAATAAAAACAATTGGAATATCAACTATTTTACCCGTCATGATTGGTTGCCTTTTAATCAAATTTGGTCTAAAATAGATAAAAGTGATAATCTAGGATTTACCATAAATTTATTAAAAAATGAGCTGCGTCAATTGAAATCAACTGCTGGTTTTCGCTCTTTACAAGTATTGAAAATTGGAGCGAACAATCAAAAAGCAGACAAGTCTTTTTTAGCTCGTTTTGAATATGGATTTAATGAATGGAAAGGGTTGTTGAAGGGCGATGCATTTTATGAACTGGGCAGTGGACAGGAACAGAAGCGCGCATTCTCTTACATTGCGGTACCAATAGGTCAGGGGCTTTATACCTGGAATGATTACAACAACAATGGCATAGAAGAGTTAAATGAATTTGAGTTGGGCGTATTTCAGGATCAAAAAAAGTACATTCGAATTTTTACACCCAGCAATGAGTATGTAAAAACCAATTTTTTACAATTTAATTATAATGTAGAGTTTATTCCAAAGCAATTGATTCATGCTAACAAAAATAAGATATTGAATGTATTGAAACGGAGCAGTGTGAATTCGAGTTGGCAAATAAATAAAAAAATCACCGATTTAAAATTGATCGTTTTTAATCCATTTGGCAATGGGTTTGCTGACACCTCTTTGATTGCAGGAAGTTCTGTTTTAACAAATGCGCTACTCATAAACAGAACAAGTGCTGCATGGGGCTTTGATATTTTACAAACCAATACTTCTGCTCAAGCTTTACTCACTTATGGAGCGGAAAAAAGATCCTCAAATCGTTGGCAAGGTAAATTGCGGTTCCAATTTAATCGTACTTTATCAATGCAAATTAACGGGCATCAAGAAGTACAATCTTTGTCAACCGGAGGTACTGCATTTCAAAATAGAAATTATCAAATTGTACAAAATAAAATAGAACCCAATTTTATCTATCAATATAAATCAATTTTTAGGGCGAATTTTGGTTATCACTTTGCACAAAAAAATAATAAAATAGATTTTATGGAAAATATGAAGGAGCAAGCATTTAATGCGGAAATGAAATATAATGCTTCTTCAAAAATGAGTGCTGGATTAAAAATGACATATAGTAAAATCCAATTTGTTGGACAAGAATCATACATGAGTACTGTTGGTTTTATTATGCTTGGCGGTTTATTGCCAGGCAAAAATTATATATGGTCTGTAGATTTTATCCGAAAGTTATCTGGAAACTTAGAGTTGAATATTCAATATGAAGGACGAAAATCAGAGACGTCCAATATGGTTAATATTGGACGTGCATCTGTTAGGGCAATTTTTTAAAAAGTTTATCCAAATAGGCCACCTTTTTTTAACTGACGAATACCTTGTCCTATTTTAAATCCATTGTTGTACACTTCGATTTTATAATCTCCAATTATGTATTTATCGTCACTTTTCCAATCGAAACTTATGGTTTGGCGTTGGTTTTTAGTGTAGTTGATTTCCATTTGTTGCGTATAATCTAAGAGGATATTGTCTTGGGTATTAAATTTATCTGAATCTTTAGTTTTTATTACTTTACCAGTTGGGTCTTTTACAATAATATACAATCTTTTAGCTCCAGATGTTGTAATCATATTCTCATCAAGATCAAAACTGATGCGTAGTTTGTCTACTTTTTTTGCATTTGTTGTTTCTTTTAATTTACCATTGCTTTTCTCATTAATTGGAACTATAGAAAAATTGGATGCATGTAAAGTAGATCCAATATTAATGGTCTCATCTCTATTTTTTATTTGTTCAATTGAAGAGTCGAGATCTTTTTGAATATTATCTCGTTGTGTAGACAAATTTTGATTGGCTTTTGTAAGCTCAACTTTTTGTCCTTCAAGAATTGCGATTTGAGATTTGTATCCTTCGATATCGGCATTCAAAGAAGCAATTAGCATTTTCACTTGAGCTAATTCAGATTTTGAAGCGTTAGCTTTAGAAAGAAGTGAATTTATTTTTTTCTTTTTGTCTAGAATTTCTCGATCCTTTACATCTATCATACTGTCTTTTTTAGTATTAGATGTTTTAATGATGTCGTAGCGAATTGTTGCATCATCGAGTTCTTTTTGCAGTTCATCTCTTTGCGATGTTGTTGATGAAATCGTATTGTCTTTTTGAGCTATTAAAGCTTTGGTGTTGTTTTTATCCCAGATAATATAACCCCAAGTTCCAAGCAATGCAATCAAGAGCAAAGCAAGCAAAAGCTTTGTACTAGATTTGTTTTTTTTCGCTAGAACTTCTGGGTCGATTAAAGTGGTTTCTTCTGTTTTTTTTAAATCTATCATGGTTTTTTTTATAAATGTAATGGTTTAAGAAAGGTAATTTAGTTTTTCGATATCATAATTGAATATGTTATCAATCACTTAGCTAATATTGTGCCATTGTACTTTTAAATTCAATATTTTTTTTAATAAATTTATTCTTTAGCTTGCATTTGAACTGAAAATTAGAAAATGAGTATTGAAAAAATCATTCAATCTTGGGAGAAAAAAAACTTTGAATCTATATATCTGCTTCATGGTGAAGAAGATTATTATATTGATCAAATTATAAATTTTGCTGAACATAAAATTCTTACTGAATCTGAATCCTCTTTTAATTTATCGGTTTTTTATGGTAAAGATGCCGATTGGACTAATGTAATTAGTGCTTGTAAGCGTTATCCTATGTTTGCCGATAAGCAAGTTGTTATTTTAAAAGAAGCACAAATGATGCGTTCTTTGGAGTCTTTTGAATCTTACATCGAAAATCCTTTAAAGTCTACTATTTTTATTATTGGATATAAAGGCAAAACCCTTGACAAGCGTTTGCGTGTTCATAAGTTAATACAAAAAAATGGTGTCATTTTTGAGTCGAGTAAGGTAAAAGATTACGAATTAAATGCATGGATTTCTAATTTCATTTCTGTCAAAGGGTTGAAAACTTCATCCAAATGTATAACGTTACTTGCCGAGCATATAGGAAGTGATTTAAGCAGAATTGATAATGAAATTACAAAGTTGCGTATTAATCTAAAAGATAAAATTGAAATTGAAGAAGCAGATATTGAAAAATATGTTGGCATAAGTAAAGAATACAATGTATTCGAATTGCAAGTTGCCATCTGTCAGAAAAATTTGAGCAAAGCCATTCAAATCATTAACTATTTCGAGGATTCCCCAAAAGAAAACCCCATTCAAAAAATCATTCCAGCTTTATATAGTTTTTTTGGTAAAGTACATGGAGCCTATGGAATGAACAATACAGATTCCAATGCCTTAAGACCCTTATTTTATAACAATACAAGTGCCGTAAATAATGCACAACAAACGATGAAGCATTATGGTTTTAATGGTGTAGAAAAAATACTATTACTACTGAATCATTATAATCTAAAATCACTTGGGGTAGGTGATTCTGGTACAGAAGGCGCTTTACTCATGAAAGAAATGGTGGTAAAAATGATGTTGTAGGGATTATGAAGGGTTTAAGATTTTAATCCCTTACAAGATGTTGTACATCCACCACAGCGTCTAAATTGATTGCTCCATAAACATGCGGAAATGTTTCTTGCAAACTAGGGGAGAGCTCGTCTTTTATTTCAGCCTCAAGTTTTGTTTCATCAACATTTAATTTTACTAAATCTGTTTTTCCTTGAAAATATCTTTGCAATACACCATCGATTTGATGTTCATGACTCATATGAATAAAGCCTTCTTCTTGTAAAGATTCTGCTTCATACTTCCCGATTCTTTGTGCTTCTTCCCATGCCAATTTTGTGGTGATGTGATAAATCATAAGTCTAATTTTTTTGCAAGCAATTGTAGCTCTTCTTTTTTATATTGATTGGGTAAATCATCAAAACATTTACTTAGTTCCAATAACAAACATTTAATAACTTCTTTATTGTTCATAAGTTGTAATTCACTTACCTCAAACATTTCGGCATTTTTAATTAAGTAATTTAATATTTCATTTTTAGTGTACATCTGTCCCGAAATAGGATCGATGAAAAAAGATATCTTTTTTAAATCTTCAGTTGTATGATGTAATAAATCAATTTGGTCTTCGCAAAAAGCGAGTAGAAAATATTTATGTATGCGTATAGCCGATACCGGTATGTCAAGTAAATTACAAAGGATTAAATATAAAATTCCGTTTCCTATACCATTACCGTTTTTTGATTCTAATGTTTTATTGATTAAAAAAAGATCCGGTTTGTCATAAGAGATTTCAATTCCTTTTTGCTGATGATAATTGTATAAGATACTATTGAATACGTTGATTTTTTCAATAGGCGTGAGGTAGTTATTTAGTTCGAGCCAAATGTTACGTCGGAGTTTTTCTATTTGAAGTAAAACTAAATTGGCTTGTATTTCAGGATAATGAAATTTAGCTACAATCAAGGCGCCGCCTAATAAATTAGATGTTTCATCGTTGTTCCAAGCATCGAATTCTAATGATAACTCATTAAAATGCAACTTGTGAATCAACATTTCAATTCTCTCTTGAGTACGCTCATCTGTTTCCTCTTCCCATTTTTTTTCGAGATTTGGAATGATTTGTTTTCCTAAAGAAACGAGTTTGCTGGAGATGGAATAAAAGACCTCATGATCAGGGTCTTCAATTAAATTTAAAAGGGCTTTTATTTCGTTATTTTCTTGCAAGTTTTCAATATTCTTTTTCAAGTGTAATATCGAACTTAAATAAATAACTTGGTTTTAAAATTTTCCACAATGAATTTGAAAATGTTAATGAGCGATTTTGTTTGGTAAAATAAAAATACAATTGATTAATTAAATTTATTTTTTAAGCGTTATTTATGTTGGGAAATAAATTGTAAATAGGGGTATCAATTTTTAAGTGTAATCTCACCTGTATAAACAAATGTAGCTGGTCCACATAGCCAAATATCACTAAAATTTTGGTCATCAATTTTATTGAATTCTACACTGAGATGACCTCCCAAAGTTTTAACTTCTACACGATTAAAACCCCGCTCATTGTGGGCAAATACTAATGCAGCAGCAGTTACGCCAGTACCGCAACTCAACGTTTCATCTTCAACTCCACGTTCATATGTTCTTACAAAAATCGAATCGTTGTTTAATGATTCAACAAAATTTACATTAATGCCTTCTTGTTCAAATTGTTTACTGTATCTGATCTCGCTTCCCGATTTATTTACATCTACATTTTCTACATTTTCGGCTGACTTTATTAAATGAGGAGAACCTGTATTTAAAATATAATGTCCTTTTTCGAATATAACTTCTTTAACATCATTCATACGCAATTTTATACCTCCATTTATTTCAATTTCAGCTTCATGCAAACCGTCAATAGCCAAAAATGTATAGGTGAGTTTATGTATTCCCAAATCAAAAGCAAATTTCACCATGCACCTTCCGCCATTGCCACACATGGTACTTTTTTTGCCATCAGCATTATAATAAATCATTTCGAAATCATATTGCTCATGACTATTCATCAACATCAATCCATCAGCACCGATCCCATATTTCCGGTGGCATAATTGTTCAATGATTTCTGTATTTAAGTTATTGATTAAACCTGCTCTGTTGTCTAGAATGATAAAATCATTTCCCGTTCCTTGATATTTGAAAAATGATAACGTCATATATTCGATGCTGAAATGGTTTCTAAAACTTTTAAAATTAATTTATCGATTGCAGCCAAACTATCCTTGCTAAATTCTTTTGATATTCTGTTTGCAACAATGGCATTTAGTGAAAGACAATTGTGACCGAGAATTTTACACATACCATAAATTGCAGAGGTTTCCATTTCGAAATTTGAAATGCGGTGTTTCCCAAATTGAAACGTGGTTAAGTTATCAATCAAATTTGGATTTGATAATCCCATGCGCAAAACCCTTCCTTGTGGCCCGTAGAAGCCTGGACAAGTTACTGTTATGCCTTGGTGGAAATCTTGAACGAATTCTTTTATCAGCATTGCACTAGCCGAACTGATATATGGTTTTGAAATCCGGTTGTTGAGTTGTGTATGGTCGTTAAATGCTTGTATGATTTGATTTTCAGCATCATTATGCGTGTGTTGATAAAAATGTAGCAAATTATCAAGCCCCAATCCATAGGTGCCTGCAACAAAACTATCAACAGGTATTTCTCTCTGCAACGAGCCACTCGTTCCAACACGAATAATGTTGAATTTTTGAATATTTTCTTTTACCATTCTTGTTTCAAAGTCAATATTTAAAAGCGCATCAAGCTCATTTAAAACAATGTCAATATTATCAGGGCCAATTCCAGTACTACACACTGAAATTCTTTTATTGCCCAAATATCCGGTATGGGTAACAAATTCTCTATGTTGATTTCTATATTCAATACGGTCAAAATGTTTGCTGATTTGTTTTACGCGCTCTGGATCACCAACAACCAAAACTGTTTGTGCTATCTCCTCTGGTCTACAATCTAGGTGATAAATAGCCCCTCGTTTAGTAATAATCAGTTCTGATGATTCTATAGTCCGCATATTTTTTATTTTAAAGGAATAAAAATTAAATTATTGCAATTATTATTACTAATTTATTTTTATTTCTAGGTATCTACAAAATTTGATGTTTTCAATTTTAATTTATGAATAAAAATACCTTATTTTGTGTCATTATTATAAAAATAATAAAACACTTTCAATGGTCCTTTGGCCGAGTGGCTTAGGCAAAGCTCTGCAAAAGCTTCTACAGCGGTTCGAATCCGCTAGGGACCTCACCTAAAATGCCTGATTGGGTTAATCCGTTCAGGCATTTTTTTTAATCATTTTTTATGAAGTATAGTAAATGGGTTGGCTTAATTATTTACATCATGTTGATTGGTGTTTGTTTTATGCCTTGGACGTATCACGCTGATTTAGACGTTTATTTTAATGGTTTTTTTTCGCAAAATAATGTTTACGGAAATCCCGGAAAGTATTTTATTATTTTCTCATTGATTTGTGTAATCTTAATGTTTATTCCAAAAGTTTGGGCAAAGTTTACGCATTTGTTCTTTGCTGGAATTATAATGGCTTATGCTTTAAAAACCTATCATTTATTTACATCGTCTTATAACGCATACACCCCCGAAAAACAACCTGGGATTTACGCATTGGTGGCATTAACCATATTGTCGTTTGTGATTGCACTTTTGCCAGATATGAAGTTGAAGAAAAAATGATATAGTTTCAATTTCATTAATCAGCAATTTTACCCCAAGTATCCTTTAACGTTACCGTTCTATTAAATACCAATTTTTCTGAACTCGAATCTTTATCCAAACAAAAATATCCTTTTCTTATAAATTGGAATCGATCATCTAATTTGGCTTCTGCTAAAGATGGTTCAATATAAGCTGTAGAGATTGTGTTTAGTGAATCAGGATTTATAAATGATTTGAAATCACCCTCTTCAGCTGAAGGGTTTTCAACTTTAAATAATCGGTCGTATAATCTAATTTCTGCTGTTGCAGCATGAGCTGCGCTTAACCAATGGATGGTGCCTTTTACAGCAATTCCGCTGGTATCATTGCCGCTTTTACTTTCTGGATAATAGGTACAATATATTGTAGAAATGTCGCCGTTTTCATCTTTTTCAAATGATTCACATTTTACGATATACGCATTTTTTAATCTCACAACAGAACCGGGAGCCAATCGAAACCATTTTTTTGCGGGAACTTCCATGAAGTCTTCTCTTTCAATCCAAAGTGTATTGCTAAAAGGAATTGTTCTAGTACCCATTGTTTCATCTGGTCCATTCTCCGCAATTAATTCTTCTGTTTTGTCTGCATCATAATTGGTGATGACTAATTTTATTGGATCTAAAACAGCCATTACGCGTTTAGCGGTAACGTTTAAGTCTTCTCGTAAACAAAATTCAAGCAGACTTAAATCAATCATATTCTCTCTTCGGGCAACGCCGATTTTTTCGCAGAAATTACGGATACTTAATGGGGTATAGCCTTTTCTTCTTAATCCACTGATGGTAGGCATTCTAGGGTCGTCCCAGCCATGTACAAATCCCTCATTTACCAATTGTAACAGCTTTCGTTTACTCATTACCGTATAAGTCATATTTAAACGTGCCATTTCGTATTGTCGAGATGGAAAAATATTCAGCTTTTCTATAAACCATTCATATAATTCGCGGTGTGGAATAAATTCTAATGTACAAATAGAATGTGTGATTTTTTCAATGCTATCACTTTGTCCATGTGCAAAATCATACATGGGATAGATGCACCACTTATTTGCTGTGCGGTGATGATGTGCATGTTTTATACGGTATATGATTGGGTCACGCATCAACATGTTCGTATGTGTCATGTCTATTTTTGCACGAAGCACTTTTTGCCCATCTGCATAAACCCCATTTTTCATTTCTGTAAAAAGGCTAAGATTTTCTTCTATAGTGCGACTTCTGTATTCAGATGGTTTCCCAGTTTCAGTAGGAGTGCCTTTAAGTATGGCTATTTCTTCCGATGTACTATCGTCAACATAAGCCAATCCTTTTTCGATGAGTGTTAAAGCAAATGCGTAAAGCGTATCAAAATAATCAGAAGCATACAATTCATTGGTCCAATTAAATCCCAACCATTTAATGTCTTCTTTTATACTTTCAACATATTCTGTTTCTTCTGTAACCGGATTGGTGTCGTCGAAACGAAGATTAGTTGAACCGCCATATTTAGCAGCCAAACCAAAATTTAAGCAAATGGCTTTCGAATGGCCTATATGTAAATATCCGTTAGGCTCAGGTGGAAAACGGGTTGATATCGATGTACACTTGTTGGATGCCAAATCCGCTTCAATAATTTCTTCAATAAAATTCAGGCTTTTCTCTTCACTCATAATATAAAAGTTGTGGGACAAATTTACGTCATTAACTATTGATTGGAATTATCTAAAAAAACTAATTTTTAATTTTTCAATAACGTTTTGTCCAATTTAGACAAATTTGATTTTGTTGATAACTCGGTATTAACATGGAATTGCCATTGATGTACTTTTTGAATTTCCGATGGTTTGCAATTTTATCGAAAACCAGTAAGGCTAATTTTGTTGAACCAATTCCAATTCCAGCACCTGCAAGCACATCACTAATCCAATGTTTATTGTTGTACATCCTTAAATATCCTGTTGTTGCAGCCATTAAATATCCTGCATAACTCAACCAAGGATTGGATTCTTTAAATTCTATTCGCATTAATTCAGCTGAGGCAAAAGCTTCTGTAGTGTGACCTGATGGGAAAGATTTATAATCACTATTGTCAGGGCGTTGCACTTTAGTAATACGCTTCAATGGGTGAACAATGGAGTTTAAAATCACATTCGACATGGTGAAAATCAGTACAGTTTCTAAAGGTTTATGCTTTCCTTTCATGCCTATTGTTTCCATGCCAATGGTTATTCCAGCAGGTGCAAGTTGAAAGTAATTGTCTAATGTTGTTTTTTTGTTTACAACAACATTCTGCTGTATATCTTTTATAATCTGACTATTTGATAGAATAGTTCCGGAAATTACTAGGCAGATGGGTAAAACAAATGATTTCTTTTTTAAAGAAATTTCTTTGTTTTTAAATGCTAATTTATCAGATGTAAATTGTGCGTTTGTATAGCAAAAAAAACTGTTGAATAACAAAAAAAAGACAATTCGACTCAACAATAGTTTTCGATTTTCAGAAATTTAAAACAAATTAAGCGTTCCCCATTCTTTTTAAGTGCATGGTATGTGAAATAACAGCATCTCTCATTCTGCGGAATTCAATGTATTTAACATCAAACTCTTCACAAGTTTTTTTAATAATCTTGCTTATTTCAGGGTAATGTATGTGAGAAATTTTTGGGAATAAATGATGCTCAATTTGGAAATTCAAGCCGCCCACTAACCAGCAAATCACTTTGTTTTTTGTTGCAAAGTTTGCTGTGGTTTCTATCTGATGGATTGCCCATTCGTTTTCGATACTATTATTGTCAGCAGGAACAGGGAAAGAAGTTTCTTCAACCGTATGTGCCAATTGGAAAACTATGCTCAATACAAAACCAGCAAACATGCTTAATGCTAAAAATCCAACAACCCATTTAGTAAAACCCAGCATGTAAAT
>Ga0209598_10000714_pt1 | contig 26960 bp, 18 predicted proteins | sample M_140807_EF_Meta_FD_187317 | JGI IMG/M metagenome (GOLD analysis project Ga0209598, IMG submission 187317) | Freshwater microbial communities from Lake Montjoie, Canada to study carbon cycling - M_140807_EF_MetaG (SPAdes) (version 2) | ecosystem: Environmental > Aquatic > Freshwater > Lake...
TGTCACTAAACGCATCAGCAGTTGTAAAATCATTTACCCAAATAGTATAACGGTATTTATCGGTACGCATGCTGTACCCCATTATCTTATTAGATTCGGTACCAAATTTTTTCATGTCTTCTTTACTGAGTTTTCTAGGGTATTGACTCACCGAAAAGTCTTTAACAGAAGCCTTGTTATTTTGCATCACTGGCTTTAAGCTTTTACCCATGAGCTGACTAGGAACAGGAACTCCTGCTAAATCACAAATGGTAGGAAAAATATCCACGTGTTCACTTAAAGAAGCCGATTTGCCGGCCTTTAAACCTGGTGCTGCAATGATCAATGGAGCTCTAGTAGCATTTTCTAAATTGGTATGCTTTTCCCACAAATCATGGTCTCCTAAATGCCATCCATGATCACCCCATAAAACAATAATGGTATTGTTGAGTGTTCCTAGAGAATCTAAAGTATTTAAAAGTATACCTATTTGTGCATCTGTGTAAGAAACTGCAGCCATATAACCATGAATGAGTTCTTTTTGCTTTTCTTCTTTTAAATAAACGTGGTTACCTGGCTGATTAAATGTTGCAAATGCAGGAATGTCAATATAGTTCCTTAACTCACCAGATTTGTGATACGCAATTTCAGGTGCGTTGTTTGCGTGCTCTCTAAATGTAGCAAGCTGCATGTCTTCGCGATTGTATAAATCCCAATATTTTTTAGGTGCAACAAAAGGTAAATGGGGTTTATGAAAACCAACTGCCATAAAATATGGCTTGGTATCTTTTGCCATTTTAATTAACTGCTCCTTTGCTTGAAGTGCTAAAACACCATCTTCGTATGCGTTGTCTGGCACATCAATACATTCTGAACTAGGGCCTTTAATAGTTGTTGGCTCTTCGTCATCATTGTCTCTAGTTTCCCTTTCTTTTTTTACAGCAAATAATGCCTTGTTTTCAGGTTTTTGATATTGTTTATTTGCTGGCGCTCCAAGTCCATTGGCAAAATCTGATGCTTTTTGCTCTAGGTATGGCATGTTCCAAGAAACCGGATCAATTTTTTTAATGGCACTACTTGGGTGATAAATTTTACCGCCACCGATTGTATTGTATCCTTGGGCAATCAAATACTGTGGAAGGGTTACAATATCTGGATTCATGTCGCGCATTTGCGTTTTTAAATCCCAAATTTTTGTATAGTCAGGGCGCATACCCGTCATGATACTAGCACGGGTTGGGCCACATACTGCTTGCTGACAATAGTTGCTCATAAAAACAGTACTCATTTTTGCAAGCCTGTCAATATTTGGCGTTTTTACCATTTTATTACCATACGCTCCAAGCTCAGGCCTTAAATCATCTACAGCAATAAATAAGATGTTAGGCTTTTTTGTTTGTGCACTTGCTCCTACTATCAATAATAGCAGCTGCAAAATAAGTAAGGGTGTATGCTTTTTCATGTATTTCTATTTTGTATATTTTAATTAATTATTTAACCAAATGAGTGGATTTCTAATAGGTGTGTTTCTTATCACTTCTTCGTTTTTTGGAAAGTGTTCCAATTTTATCCAGGTATTTAACCAGTCATTATTGTTAAAAGCTTGTGCGCCAAAAAGGAGCGATATAGGAGCTATTGGCCATTCCTCCCAATACATTACGTCTTTTTGATAGGGCCAATTTTGTTTATTCGTAATAAAAGGAAACATAAAATCGATTCCCTTTTTGATAGCAGCCTCTTTTTGTAAAGACAAAACAAAAGCAAGTGTTGTCATGGCATCTAAATTAAATAAAGAATATCCATATGGCTTTGTCCTTTTTAATTCTAAAGGAAAACTTCCATCACTGGCCATTTGACCAGGTAACAATACTTCGTTATAACGCTTTGTGCAATAATTAAGTAAACTTGTATCGCCAACTAATTTAGCAAATACGGCAACTTGCATGGCCCAACAAGTGCCATGGTTATTTTTAGCATCTCGCTCCTCAATTCCATATGGATGGGTGGTAACCCATGTAAGATAATCTGAAAACCATTTTTTGATGGCTGTTAAAGTTGTTCTGTTGATCTGTTTTTGTTTTTCTAGCACAGCAACACTTTGGGCCACTTCTATCATTTGAATCATATCGATAATACCAATACCACGTCCCGAAACCTTTCTGGTAATGGCTTGGCCATATAAAAGAGAAGGATTCATACGTGTTGATGTATCTATAAACCATGCATTTAAATGCTTGATAGCAGCAGTGCTGTATTTTATATTTTTTGTAAGTAAAAAAGCAGAAGTTAATGTGCCAACCGCTTTACTAAAGCGAATCATGGCCAACCGGTGGGCTGTAAAATTTTGAGGATTGGTTAGCCCATCGCGCTGAACATATGGACCATTTGGATGAAGTGAATCTGGCCACCAGTAATCTCCTTCAGAAAAAAAATCATGTTTGCCTCCCTGTGATCTTTCAGATGTGTAAGCAGTAACCGTTATTGGAGGTTCGTTTAATGCCTTATTTGCGTCAATTATTATTTGCTTAGACAGCGTTGTTGTAACTTTTTGAACTAAGCTATTTTGACAAGTCCCTTTAGTTATAAAAACTAAAAATAGTAAACTTGTCAATATTGCTTTTGTCATAATATTTGTTAGTTCGACTCGTTTAAGGCGAATTCGTTTAATGAACTCCCCTAACTTGTTACAGTTAGGGGAGATATATTAATTAGTAGCCTGGGTTTTGAGGGATCACCAATTTAGAGTTATTATCAATTTCACGTTGTGGAATTGGTAACAACATTTTATCACTAGTTACATACGCCTGAATGGTAGGAAGCGTAGGTGCTGGTGAAGGATATTTAGAATAATGCACTGAAAATATTGCGCTAAAGTTGTTTTTCATTATCGCAACTGGATCAAGTGATGGAAGTGTTGTTTTATAACGCATTAAATCAAACCATCTAACGTTTTCAAAAGGAAATTCTAATCTTCTCTCGTTTGCTAATTCACTCTCAAATATTGCATCAGTGGTTACAGTAGCAGTTGTTAATGCTGGTAAGCCAGCTCTAGCTCTTGTTTGATTGATTAATGCTAAACTTGCAGCGCTATTACCTTGTGCTTCAGCAAGCATCAATAGCACATCTGCGTATCTAATAACAATCCAATCGCTTTCTGCATCTCCTTTAATAGATACAGGAGAAATCATTTTTTTAGGGTACAACATTTTAGCGGTACCATAAGAGCCAATGCTAATATCTCGACGTAAATCAAGTACATCATACTTTGCAAAGAGATCTGAAGTAGGCGTGTTAAAGCCTGAACCATCACCATTAATAACCGCAGTACCGCTTAATTCTGGTGCGAAGTAGTTTGGAAATGGAGAACCTTGGCCAATACCACCTGCCTTGTAACGAACAGCGAATAAAATTTCTTTATTCATTTCGTTAGTTGTTGCAAAAATATCACCATAAGCAGCATTTAATCCATAGCCACTATTGGTAATAATATCATTCAAGAGTGGAATCGCATCCGCCTTACGGTTTAAAGTTAAATACACTTTAGCAAGTAAGGCTTTTGCAGTCCAAGCATTTACTTTACCTAAGCTGGTTACAGGGATTGATGCATATTTTAATGTAGAGCCATTAGCTGCAGCATATTGTAAATCTGCAATAATAAGCTTATACATATCAGCGGTTGAAGATCTGTTAACATCAATGGCCGCAAAAGCATCGATTGGCTCATGAACTAAAAATACACCGCCAAATAAACGAACCAAATTAAAATAATGATACGCTCTAATAAATGCAGCTTCAGCAACAGCCGCCTTTTTGTCTGCAGCCGTGATTTTAACGGTTGTAGAATCAGATACTAAAGCACCTGTATTAGCATTGTAGTTTACATTTAAACTATTCAGGATGTTATTAACGTTTCTAATATTAAAATAGTTTGCAATCCAGTAGTTATAAATGGCCTGATGAGAAGTGTTAGGGATAAACAAATCCAAATCACTTAAATCTCTATTGGGCACCGATTTACTAGCAGCACTACCCATAATGGTATTATCGCTTCTAAGTTCGGTGAGTTTCCACTCTTCTAAAAGCGGACTTCTGAGTGCATTATAGCATCCATTGAGTGCAATTTGAATTTCTGAACCTGTTGTGTAAAAGTTTTCTGTTGTAATATTTGACTGCGGATATAGTTCAATGTTTTTATTACATGAACTTAAAAATATCGAAGCAAGAACAAATAATTTTATTAAATTTTTCATATAAAAAGATTTTTTCTTTATCAGTAATTAAAAATTAATATCTATACCAGCTGTGATAGTTTGAGGGATTGGGAATGAACCTCTTTGGTACCCGTCAATCAACACTGAAGAGTAAGGGCCATTGCTAAATCTTCCTTCTGGATTTAAGCCTCTATATCCTTCTGCTGTATGGAAATACAAGTTTTGAGCAGAAAAATAGAAACGCAAAGAATTGATTTTTAATTTTTTAATAACAGCGTTTGGTAAAGTATATCCAAAGTTCACCTCTCTTAATGCATAATAAGATGCGTCTTCAATTACATAATCCGTAAGCATCCAGTTATAACCATTGGTAGAGAAAGGTGTTTTACCATCTCCAGGGAAATTAGCACTTACCCATCTATTTTTGTTATAGGTAGTGATTGTTCTACGAGACTCGTTATAGTTAGGATCACCATTTATTAGTTTTCCACCCTGAACACCTTGTAACAAAAAGCTAAAATCAAAACCGGCAAACTTAAATGTATTGGTGATACCCCAGTTAAAATCTGGATAAGGGTTACCTAAATCTGTTCTATCTGAATTGTCTAATTTACCATCGCCATTTACGTCTACAATTTTTAAACCACCTGGAACAAAAATGCTAGATAATGAAGAAGTTAATCCAGACTTGGTAATTTGCTCTTGAGATAACCAAACGCCATCTGTTTTGAAACCATAGTAAACAACTAGTGGATCACCAACTTTGTTACGGTACACTTCGGTACGCTCTCCTTGGTTTAACAAGAAAGACTCTGTACCAAGTTGTAAGATTTTATTTTGGTTGTGCGAAAGGTTTGCAGAAGTTGTCCAACTAAACTTATTATTTTGGATATTTTTAGTCGTTAGTTCAATCTCGAACCCTCTGTTTTCTAAACTACCTAAGTTGTTCCAAAATTGAGGAACACCTGTAAAGGCCATGGCAGATTGTTGCAATAACAATTTGTCTGTTTTAGACTTATATATATCTAAGGTTAAACCAATTTTATTTTTCAATATAGAAAGATCTACACCAAAGTTTGTTTGACCTGTACTTTCCCAAGTAATGTTAGGATTAGATAAAAAAGAATTAGAACTAACCAACCCTGGTGAAGATACCCCAGTACCACCGCCATAAGTATAGTTAGCACCATATAATAAATCTAAGAAAGCAAAATCAACAATTCTGTTGTTTCCTGATACACCATAACTAGCTCTTACTTTTAAATTACTTAACCACTTCATGTCATTAAAGAATTTCTCTTTAGACAAAACCCATCCACCAGAAATTGATGGGAAACTTCCCCATTTTTTTCCAGTTCCAAAATATGAACTACCATCTGTTCTAAAACTTACTGATAGTAAATACTTATCATCGTAGGCGTAATTTAAACGACCTAAATACGAAAGCAATCCAATTTGATTGTTAGCGCCCGTTGTTTTTGAAGCGTCTATTTGTGCTGCACTATTTAGGGTTCTAATATCATCGCTAGGAAAATCTATACCTGTTGTTTGCTGATTTTTAACTTTTGTAGTTTGAGAGGTAAAACCTGCTAACAATGCAAAATCATGCTTTTTAATTGACTTTGTATAATTCAACGTGTTTTCAGATAACAAGTCTGAATAATTGTTATTTATAAATGTTCCGCTATTGTTTGAACCTTCACTATTGTACTCACGCTCATAAAAGTTTAATCCATTGGTAAAGTTCATCATGGTTGTAGCTAGCGTTTTAAACAACAAGCCTGGAGCCAATTGAATACTTAATTCGGCAGAAGATTGTAAACGATATTCATTGCTTGAGATATCTGATCTCATCACATCTGATAATGGATTTTGTTGTGCAGATCCACTAGGGTTAGATGTAGTAGGAGAAGTCCAAGTGGTACCGTCTGGCATTAAACCTGTGTATTTTAAACCAGAATAGTGTCTTGGGTGAGAAAAATCTCCTTGTTGAATCGTTGAATATTGAGGATTGGTTCTTACAAGTGCCGCCGTTAAGTCGTTGTGGTAAACTGGTAACCAACGAGGCATTCTCCAAAAGTTTGTAAAGTTTTGTGATGGAGAAATCTTTTTAGCATATGATGGGTTTAAGTTGATTGTCAACTTAACTTTTTTGCTAAAATCAACGTCTACTTTTGTTCTAATATTAAATTTTTCGTAGTTACTCTTGTTCATCATCCCTTCATCATTCTGATATCCACCAGACACATAATACCTTACGTCTTTAGAACCACCTGAAGCACTCAATTGAACGTTTTTAAAAGTACCAGGGCGTAAAGATTCTGATTGCCAATCTGTAGATTGACCTCTTAGCATTTGTGTTTCAATAATGTAAGAAGCCCTATCCGCATCAACAACAGTATTGGTAGATTGAACAACTGTAGGATCAACCGCTCTAGACTGCATTTCTTTAAATAGCATGCCTACATAATCTTTGGTAGACATTACATCATAACGCTTGTAGTCTTTTTTCTGACCAGAAGCAAATTTGAAATTATACTTAGGCTTGCTCACATTACCCTTTTTGGTAGTAACGATAATTACACCACTAGCACCCCTAGAACCATATATGGCAGCAGAAGCAGCATCTTTTAATACTTCAATAGACTCAACATCTGCGGGGTTTAAAAAAGACAAACCATCAGGCACTGGCATACCATCAATAACAATTAATGGACTTGCACCAGCATTTACTGAGCTAATACCTCTAATATTAATTTTTGGCGCAGCACCTGCTTCTGACGAAACATTCTGAATTTGAACACCTGCAATCTTACCTTGCAAAGCCTGGTCTAATCTCGACACTGGTGCCTCGTCTAATTTTTCATTTTTAAACTTGGCAATAGCGCCCGTTAAACTAGATTTTTTTTGCGTACCGTAACCAACAACAACCACTTCGGTTCCTTCTGCTACAGACACATTCATTTCCACATTAATACTTTTTTTGGTGCCAATGGCCACCACTTTTGTTTCAAAACCAACAAAAGAGAATACCAGTGAAGTAGTTCCAGCTTTTACTGAAATACTATACGTACCATCGGCCTTTGTTACAACACCCTGTGTTGTTTTATCGGCCATTACAGAAAGCCCCTCTAGTGGCGCTCCTGTTTCTTTGTTAACAACCTTTCCGGTTATTTCCTTTTTCTGTGCAAACACTGTTGATATTGAGAACAACAGGAACAGAAAAAATAAAATTCTCATTTTTTTCATATGGGCAGTTTTAAATTTTAAATCAATCGTATTGTATGGGTTAATAAATAATTTGAAGTGGAATGAATTTAGGATTTGAAATATCAGCTACTTTTTTATTGCAGCCCTGGCAGTTATAATTTCTAGAAATTTCTGCAAAAAATTCTAATGCTTCATCAAAGTTAAATGGCTTGATTTGCTCTCCAGTCCAAGGCTTTTCGCCAGTTAAGTATGGCACAAGCGCATCACAACCTTTTTTTAATGTATTGCCATTAGGAGCCTTATAACTCCATAGGTCCACTCCTACACTTTTGGACATCTGCGCAATTTTAACAAGTGGCTCTAATACAAATAAAGAATAATGCAATGAAGTGGTTCTAGCTAACTCTGCTGGAAAAAATCCGTCTTTGTCCATTTGAGTTTCTAGACGCTTTTTAACATTGTCAATAATTTGTTTAGCCAGTGCTGTATTGTTATTGTACAGTGCAAATGAAAGCCTTTGCGCATCATACCAAACACCATGGTTATTGGTTGCATTCATTTCATCTGTTCCATTTTTACTTGTTTGCATCCACGCTAAAAAAGAGCCAAACCAGGCTTGTAAACCCTTGTTGTCAGTTGGCGTCCAAGAAGTCGAATTTTGAAGTATGCCAGCCGCTTCTACCACTTTTATAAAATGTCTTGTATCAATTAAACCAGCACCTCTACCATCATTTTGTCCTTTTACGGCTTGCCCATAATTTAAATTCGGATTCATTTTAGTAGCATCGTCCAAAAACCAAACGCGTAAAATATTGGCTGCATGCTTTGCATATTTTTCATCCCCTGTAAAATAAAACGCGAGCGCTAGTTTTTCAACTTCAGCACAAACGGCAGGCATGTATTCTTTATCTTTATAATCGTTTACTTCTGGATTAATTTGACCATCTTTTCGTATGTAAGGCAGTCCATCTTTAGTTTCTGGATTAGGCCAAAAATAAGGCGCCAAACTCATGTAGTCATGCTTATCACCGCTAGGTGGTGTGTTTAATTTCTCCATCACACTAACTGGCTTAAATTGAAGTGACTTATTTGCTAATTCAATAAGCACTTTATAGGCCGCTGTTTTATTTGGATCCTTATTTGCAATGGCTAATTTATTGGCAGCCAATACGTCTTTATTGATCGAAAACACGTTTAGGCTTTGTGCAAACAAAACTTGTTGTGCCAAACAAAATAATGATATAAAAATATATTTTTTCAAACGACTCGTAAATTACTTAATTAATTAAAAAAATCTTCACGCATCGGTGAAAACACATCTACAAGTACTCCTTTTTCAAGGCATACCGCTCCATGAACAACATTAGAAGGCACATGGAACACATCGCCAGCTTTCAAAATTTGCTTTACACCATCTATTTCGATTTCGAAAACACCACTCTCTACATTGGTAAGTTGTACATGATAATGTTGGTGTAATGCACCAACGCCACCCTTTTCAAATTCAACACGAACTAGCATTACCGAATTATCGTAAGCCATTATTTTTCGAGATAAACCTGGCGCCATTTGTTCTGATGCAACAGATTCGTTACTAATAAAACCCGTTCGCTTCGCTCCATTTAATTCTACTGACATATATTCTATTTTATAATTTTTTATTATCTAAGTATACGGCAAAAGGACCTTCCCAACTAAAAGCTTGACCATTGATTTTGAGTTGGTGTGTTTTTTTGTTGTCAAATATTTTATTAGACTGTAATACAATCAAATGCTTACCACCAATCACTACTTCTGCGCCACTATAATCATCTGTATCTACAATCGGTAAAACTGAAGTAACAGTAGCATATGAGTTTGTAGTAATTTCAGAAATTGGATTAAAATTGCCGTGCAACTCAACTACATGCAAAGCCAACATATTTGCTGCTTTGGTTCTAATAATATACGACGGCTCTCTACGTAGGTTAAAATTGGGGTCACTTGCACCCGTTCTAGTAAAAAATACTTGAGCCGAATCTTTTACATATCCAGAAATCGTATAAAAAGATTGGTTGTTTAAAAAAGTAAACTGTGTTAGAGGAGATTTTACAGTTGCAGATGCCTCTTTCCAAATATGCTGATACCCATTTTTTGTACCAAGTGTTTGCATTGCAGTATTATGCGTAGCATATTTAAAATTGGTAGAAATAACACTTCCTATATAATTAAAAGGCAAATCATATTGATGTACTTTATCTGCTATTGTTCTAAAAAAGTCAACTAAAAGTGGTTTTTGGGTTCCTGGTAATGTAATGAGATAAACACCCCTATGAAGCTTAACGTCTTTGTAAGCATTTGTATCTAAAGCCGCACTTGCCTGAACTGTTAATTGATCCCCAATTACTTGATACAAAGGAATAGGATGAAATTTTTCACTTACTGCTTCAATGGCATTAAAATGACTTGTTTCATCTACCGTAATGGTGTTATGCGCTATGGTTTGCTGTGCATAGGATTTGGTTTCGGGCAAATACCTGCCTCCCCATTTTTGTTCAATATTAATGAACCTAGCAGCGCCATAATCTTGCAAGATTTCGTTTCCGTTGTCGTATAAATTAATATTTAGTTTATCATAATGTCCATGCGATAAACCGTGCGAGCTGTACTTAAAAATTAAAGAAGTTAAGCGCTTGTCTTTCCCTGTACGCAAAACCGAAACGCCTCCCATGTCCCCTTTTGCCCCATCTGTAAACACAACAGATTTGTACGGATAAAAAGGAGCAATATTTTTGTTTTGCAAAAGTGCTTGACTCACACCAAGGCCACCTTTACTGAGTGTTACCCTGCCCTGCGCTTTTGCAACTGGCAAATAAGCAGCATTGGCTCCGTATACATCCCAGGCAATATTAAGCGCTACAACTACTTCATTTGAAATAAATGTTTTCTCTTTTAATGCATCATTGTAGCTATAAAAGCCACCATCCAAATTGGTTTGTTCTAAAGCACCTTCTAATGCTTGCTTTAAAATTTTATTGCGTCGCTCAAATATTTTAATTTCAGGTTTTGCATGATTCACCGCATTTGCAAATAAATAAAAAGGCAGCACTGCATAACGTGTGTAATATGGTCCTTCATTATAATAGCCATTTGGAGAAAATAGTCCATCTAAATGAGCAGTTAACCCAGCCTTACCGTCTTTTTTTGAACCATACAATGCCATTTGCACATAATCGTCATTATCAGTAGCGATACCAACAATACCTACACCGGCACAAGCCCAAACAGCATGGTTATGAATGAGATCAAACCAAGAAGTAATATCTTTTGTAAAATAATCAACCTCTGGTTTAAATGCGCCGTTAGCAATTTGAGTCCTCTCTGTTGGCGTTAAATAATCATGGATTAAATCAAAAGCAAGTCCTGCATATACGAGCCAGTTGGCATCATTTAATGCTTGCCAAAAAATTCGGCCGGGCGAAGTACTCGTTGCTTCTGGATGATTTTTTAATGTAGGATTTAAAACAGCGTATTTAAAAAATAAATCCTTTACAAGTTTTGCATATTTAACATCACCCGTTAATTGATATAGCATACCGCTATTAAACATTAGGTTGTAATTATCCTTATGTTTATCATGCGTGTAACCACCACCAGCATCTTTAGGCACTGGAACATCAATATCTTTTCCTAGGTTAATATCAACCGATTTTTTTATTTCCTCAAAAGATTCTTTGAGCATTGGATTGGTAGGAATACTTTTTTTAACAAGTTCAATATCATTTGCTGTTGCAAAAGCAATAGGATGCTTTTGCGCAAAACCATGAAGTTGCACCATTAGAGCAGGCAATAAAAGCAACAAAAATGCAACACTCTTTTTCATAAGGCAGTTAACTAGCAGTAAATCGTAAGGTAATATTAAGCGCAAAAACAGATGTTCGTATCAGGATTGACTTCTTATTTTATCTATATTTTTAACCATTTTATTTGAAAATATCTAACGAATAGATATAATTATTAGATATTTTAACTTTATAAACACCGATAACGTTACCGGCAACGCTACCGGCAATTTCTCGTAAATTGTATCAGTTGCCCCCTAATTTTATACTACACTATGGAAAAGCAAACCACCATAAAAGACATTGCCATTGCACTCAATATTTCTACTTCCACAGTAAGTAGAGCAATGAGAGATGCGCCGGATGTAAAGGCAGAAACAAAGGCTGCTGTCAAAGCACTTTCAGAAAAACTAGATTACCAGCCCAATAGGCTCGCGTTGAGTTTGCTAAATAGACAAACCAATACCATTGGCGTAATCATTCCCAACTTGGATTACGTGTTAGCAACCATGGTGAAAGGAATTGATGAAGTTGCGCTAGAGGCTGGTTATACAGTCATGGTTTGTCAAAGTGACGAGAGTTATGGAAGAGAAATGGTTAACACAAAAAGATTACTGGATAGTTTGGTGGATGGTTTTATTGTTTCAGTATCCAGTGAAACCAAAATATTTGAACACATCAAGAAAATTCAAGACAAAAAAATTCCGCTTGTACTTTTTGATAGGATTGTAAATAATATAGATGCACCAAAAATAAGATTAGATAATATTGATGGGGGGATTCAAGCTACCGAACATTTAATTGAACAGGGCTATAAAAAAATAGCCATTTTAGCAGGACCTGAAAATTTAAATATTAGTAATAAAAGAATGGAGGGATACCTCCAAACCATTAAATCGCATGGATTACGTGCAGATAAAGGACATATTATTCATTGCGATTTTAATCAACAATACGCTTACGAAGCAACCAAAGAATTACTCGCTTCAAAAAATAGACCTGACGCTATTTTTACCATTAGTGATCGTATGGCGATCGGTGCCATGCTAGCCATAAAAGAAAAAGGCCTTTCTATGCCGCATGATATTGGACTTGTAGGATTTAACAATGAGCCTATTGTGAGCCTTGTTACACCTGCTATTTCAAGTGTAGAAATGTATGCATTTGAAATTGGGAAAGCTACCGCTAGGGCATATATAGAAATGATGAGTGGCGCTGCTGGTATGTCTGACCAAGAAATCATTATCAAGCCTAAACTTTTTGTAAGAACCTCGTCTAAAAGACAATAAACATCTTCACATGAAAAAAATAATAATCGCAATTTTTTTATTGGCCAGCGTGCAAACTTGGGCAAATAAATTAATTGTAAGCAACGTAACCGAACTTTTAAAAAGTGGCTTACAGGCCAACGCAGGCGATACCGTTGTTATTAAAAGCGGCTCGTATGCTAATTGCAACTTAATACTTAGTGCGAAGGGAACAAAAGAAAAATCCGTTTTATTTTTAGCTGAAAAACCAGGCACTGTTTTTATTACAGGAAGTAGTTATTTACACATTAGCGGCAACTACATTACAGTCAGTGGCATTGTATTTAAAGAAGGCTATGCTGGCAAAAATCATGTTTGGCAGTTTAATCATGGTAATGAAGTAGCCAACCATTGCAGAATTACCGCATCCAGTATTCAAAGTTTTAATAATTCTTTACGCTTGGATGAAAACCATTGGCTCACTTTGTCAGGTAAAAACAACAGAGTGGACCACTGCAATTTTACCAATAAAACAAATTTAGGCGTACTTGTGGCTGTGCTTTTAGATGATGATAGGAGTAGAAGAAACGATCACCTCATTGATAGTAATTATTTTGGAGTCAGAAAACCACTTGGAAGCAATGCTGGAGAAATGATAAGAGTGGGCGTTTCACAACACTGCACTTTTTATAGCAACACCATTATTAAAAATAACTTTTTTGAATACTGTGATGGTGAAACAGAAATCATATCTATTAAATCTTGCGGCAACAAGGTTGTAGGCAATGTATTTAAAGAATGCCAGGGCGCAGTGGTTTTAAGACACGGTAATAATAATACCATCGAAGGCAATTTATTTTACGGAAACGACAAAGAAGGTACAGGCGGCGTAAGGGTTATCAATGAAGGCAACTGGATTGTAAATAATTTTATGAGCCATTGCAAGGGTCAAGGCTTTAGATCACCACTTGCAATTATGGCAGGTGTATTTAATTCGCCAGCCAACAGATACCTCCCAGTAAGAGACGCTGTTATTGCCAATAACACTTTTTTAAATTGCGGACCTTTTAGTATTAGTGAAGGAAAAGATGCAGAACGCAGTGTTGATCCTAAAAATGTGCTGCTCCTTAATAACCTTTTTTACGCAAATACCCCCGGACCTCTTTGTTATACCGTTCCAACAATTGACAGCGTATTTGCTACCGGCAATGTGCATAGCGCTTCGCTCACTAACCCTGGTGTTCAGGGATTTACTGCGGGTGCTATTTCTATGCAAAAATGGGACAGCAAAGGCTTTCCAGTTTATGGCGCCTCCGGCGCCAATAACGCCACAAAAAAAATCCTCGACTCCTTAAATGCCATCGCTAGCACAAGAGGTGTACCAGCATTTTCAAACACTATTGGCGCAAACAATTTAAATTATTTTAAAGCACTTCTTGCAAACGCACCAAAACTTGGAAATAGTTGGGAGTCCAAAAAAGTGAGCGGCGCAAATGCAAGCGCAACAACAAGCGCCGCAAATGCGCAAAAAACAATCACCGTTTCAACTGCAAGCGAATTAGAAGCAGCAATTGCTTCGGGCACCCATTCAAAAATTATATTAAATGCAGGAACCTATACTTTTGGGGAGCCTATTGTTATTAAAAATAACGTTACCCTATCAACTAATGGCGCGGTTGTAAATTTTGCAACAAGCAGCGCGGTGAATAGTTTATTTATCCTTCAACAAAATGCGCAATTGAATTTGGAAAATGTAAGTGTTAACGCAGCTGGTTTAGCTGCGCAAAATTTTATTGCAGTTACAAGCGATGGTTCGGGCATTCACAATAGCATTAACATCAGTGCTAGCAAAATTCGGGGATTTACCGGCGCCTCCATTGTTATGGCACCAAAATCTAGTTATTTAGATAACATCACGATTCAAAATAGTGTATTTGAAAACAACAAGGGCACGCTCTTATCACTTAAAGACGAGGACGATAACAAGGGTTATTACAACGCCGAAAGAATTAAGGTACAGGGCAACCAATTTACAAACCATACCGGGCAACTGGCTGTTATTTACAGAGGCGGTAACGATGAAAGCACCATGGGACCTATCTTTAGTTTCTCCGCCAATAAAATGGTAAATTGCAGTGCAAATGAACCGCTCATTTGGTTATTTGGCGTACAGCAATCAAATATTTACAACAACCAATTTAGTAGTGCTAATAAAGGAGGTAAAATAGTTGCTTACACCGATAACACCAAAGCATTTCATTACCAAAAAAATAATAGCGCCACAGAAAGCGGCACTATTCAAGAAAACAAATTTGTCATTAACAATTAAATAAACACTTTAAATAAATTAACATGAAAATTATTCACCAAGTACACCCCGAAGATTTTGTAAAATACACCACCGAGCAAATTAGAGCTAAATTTTTACTAGACAATTTAGTAGAACCAGGTGCGATCAATTTTGTGTATACCCATTATGACCGCATGGTAGTAGGCGCTGCAACCCCCACTACAGAGGCTATTCAACTAGGTACTTATGACGCTTTAAAATCTGAAAACTTTTTAGACCGAAGAGAATTAGGCATTGTAAATATCGGCGCAACCGGATCAGTAACTGTTGAAGGACATACACATACGCTCAATAAAATTGATTGCTTGTATGTTGGTATGGGTAATAGAGAAGTAATTTTTCATCCTAGCACAGATCCTAGTAATCCTTCTAAATTTATTTTATTCTCTTGTCCAGCGCACGCTACTTACCCTACACAGTTAATGCAAAGTAAAGATGCTACCCCTGCCGAAATGGGTAGTGCAGAAACTGCCAACCACCGTACCATTAACAAATACATTCACGCCGATGGTTTAAGAAGTTGCCAACTTGTTTTAGGGGTAACTAATTTTAAACCAGGAAGCATCTGGAACACAATGCCAGCGCACCTTCACGACCGTAGAATGGAAGCATACTTCTATTTTGATTTACCTGAAACACAACGTGTGATACACTTTATGGGTGAGCCACACGAAACCAGACATATGTTCCTCAACAATGAACAAGGTATTGTTTCTCCATCGTGGAGTATTCATAGTGGTGTTGCAACCGCGTCTTACTCATTTATTTGGGCAATGGCTGGCGAAAACATGTCATTTGCAGACATGGATTTTGTAAACATTCAGTTATTAAAGTAAAAGAAAATCCTATGCTAAATTTTAGAGTAGACAATAAACTAGCTATTGTTACCGGTTGTAGCAAGGGCATTGGTATGGCAATTGCCATAGAACTTGCTAATAGTGGCGCAGATATTATTGGCGTAAGTGGTTCTATGCCTGCATCTGGTAGCGATGTTGAAAAAGCAGTGCTTGCTGCAGGTAAAAAATTCTACCCGTATCAAGCCGATTTTTCTAATAGAGATTCGGTATATGCTTTTTTAGAAAAAGTTGTTACAGATCATCCTAAAATTGATATCCTTATAAATAATGCAGGTAGTATTCAAAGAAGTCCTGCTGCCGAACATCCCGACGAATTTTGGGATAATATTATTGACATCAATTTAAATGCGCAGTTTATTATCACCAGAGAAATTGGCAAACAAATGATTGCCAATGGCGCTGGTAAAATAGTGTTTACTGCATCTCTATTAAGCTTCCAAGGCGGTATCAACGTACCTGGCTATGCAGCTAGTAAAGGGGCCGTTGCCTCTCTAATTAAGGCATTTGCCAACGAATGGGCAAGCAAAGGCATTACCGTCAATGGAGTTGCGCCAGGATATATATCCACAGACAATACGGCACAATTAAGGGCCGATCCGGACAGAAATGCCTCTATTTTGGCCAGAATCCCTGCAAATAGATGGGGAACCCCTCAAGATTTAACCGGAGCTTTCGTTTTTTTATCATCACCTGCTTCAGACTATGTCAACGGCACCATCTTAACCGTAGATGGCGGCTGGATGGGTAGATAACTATATGTAACTACTAGGGCTTCATTCGTAAGTAATTATTAAATTTAACCTTACGAATGATGCCTTATGTTTTTAAAACCTAGCAAAAAACTTTTTTACAGTTCTGCAGTGCTCATTGCACTTGCCATTACCGCTGTTGTTATTTACCCTTCCGATCCCATCGATTTTAATACCGAGGTAAAACCTATTTTAAATAAAAAATGTATTACCTGTCATGGAGGTGTCAAACAAGAAGGTGGCTTTAGTGTATTATTTGAAGAAGAAGCATTAGCACCTACCAAATCTGGCAAGCCTGCCATTATAAAATACAAGCCAGAAGAAAGTGAACTTATTCGAAGACTTCACCTCACAGACCCTGAAGAGCGCATGCCTTACAAGCACGATCCTTTAAGCAAAGAAGAAATTAAAATTTTAACCACTTGGATTAAAGAAGGTGCCAAGTGGGGGTCACACTGGGCGTATCAAAAAGTAAAGGAACCGGTTGTTCCAAGTAGCAGTAATAATTGGATTCAAAATAATGTAGACCAATATATTGTAGAAAAATTAAAAGCAGAAAGTCTATCACCATCTGCAGAAGCTGACAAAGCCACACTATTAAGACGCGTAAGTTTAGACCTTACTGGACTTCCTCCTAGTAAAAAAATTGCTGCAAAATATTTAGCCGATAATAGCAACAAAGCCTACGAAAACTTAGTAAACGACTTAATGGCTTCACCCGCTTATGGTGAGCGTTGGGCTGCACTTTGGCTAGACCTTGCTAGATATGCAGACACCAAAGGATTTGAAGCAGACCGTTCTAGAAATATTTACAAATACAGAGACTGGCTCATAGATGCGTTTAATAAAGACAAACCCTACAACGATTTTATTATTGAGCAAATTGCTGGCGACTTACTACCTAACCCTACCGATGCCAATTATATTGCTACTGCGTTTCACAGAAACACCATGAACAACGATGAAGGCGGCACGGATAATGAAGAATTTAGAACCGCTGCAGTACTTGACCGCGTTAACACCACATGGGGCGCACTGATGGGCACTAGCTTTAATTGTGTGCAGTGCCATAGCCATCCTTACGATCCGTTTAAGCATGACGAGTATTATAAATTCATGGCGTTTTTTAACAATACTAGAGACGAAGATTCTCCTTTCGAAAATCCAGTGCTTCGTCAATACAAAGGAATGGATAGTGCCAAATTTGAAAAAGTAAAAACTTGGCTTCGTCAAAATACAAATGCAGCGTCGGCAAATTATTGGACTACTTTTTTACGTACCCTTCAACCTACAATCAACGCATTTCAATGCGACAAATTTGTGGATGGCGCAAACGGTTGGTATGCCACGCTGCGCAACAAAGGCACTTGTAATTTAAAAAATGTTGTACTAACGGGTAAGTCCGAACTTTTATTTAAATATGCATCGAGAGTAGACAGGGGTGTTTGGCGCATTCATTTGGATAGTTTAAAAGGACCGCTTGTAAAAGAAGTACCCATAAAAAATACAGGTGGTGGTTTTGTGCATAGCCGTACAAGTATTCCATCAATTAATGGAACCCATATTTTGTATTTTTCTTATTATTCGCCGAGCATAAAAAACAACACCGACGACGGAATTTTATTTGAGTGGTTTTCTTTTGGCAATCCATTTCCTTCACCAGAAAAACCGGGCTACGATAGCGCTTTCAAACACTTTAACGACTTGTTAGCCGCTGGCGCAGAAACAACGCCCATTATGTTTGAAGCCAACCAAGACCTGTCAAGACCTACCCATGTTTTTGAAAGAGGCAGCTGGCTCTCTAAAGGAAAAATTGTTACGCCAGATGTGCCCAAAGTTTTACCAGGCATGTCTGCCAATGCGCCAAAAAATAGACTCGGACTTGCGATGTGGTTAACCAACAAAAACAATCCACTTGTTTCACGCACACTGGTTAACAGATTATGGGAGCAATTATTTGGTACGGGTATTGTTGAAACACTAGAAGATTTAGGCACGCAAGGTATGGCGCCTACACACCAAACATTACTCGATTATTTAGCATGGCAACTTATGTACACGCACAATTGGAGCGTTAAAAAAACACTTAAAGAAATAGTATTGTCTGCTACTTACAAACAACAATCAAGTTTTACCAAAGAGCTGCTAAAAAAAGATCCATACAATAAATTATATGCAAGAGGTCCACGTGTAAGACTGTCGGCAGAGCAAATTAGAGACCAAACACTTGCCGTAAGTGCACTACTGAGTCCTAAAATGTATGGCAAAAGTGTTATGCCTTATCAACCCGAAGGCATTTGGCGTTCACCGTATAATGGAGATGCATGGAAATTATCTGAAGGAGAAGATCAATACCGCAGATCACTCTATACCTATTTTAAAAGAACGGCTCCTTACCCATCCATGCTTACATTTGATGGTGGTGCCAGAGAAGTATGTATTATTAGAAGAATTAGAACCAATACGCCACTGCAAGCGCTTACTTCGCTTAACGACTCGTCCTATATTATCATGGCACGCTCTTTTGCAAAAACAATGGAGAAAATTAATGGCCCTATCGAAACAAAAATTAAAACGGGCTATCAGCAAATGATGTATAAACCTATTACGGATAGTAAATTAAATGCGCTCACAAAACTGTATCAAACCAGTTTGTTAAAATACCAAGGCAACAAAAAAGCAGCTAGTATTTTAGTGAGTGATAGTACACTTAATGCACCTACCAACAGGGCAGCACTGGTTGTAGTTGCCAATACCATGCTTAACCTAGACGAATGGCTCAATAAAAATTAATTCCAATGACGCAAAAAGAATTACATAACCAGCGCCTTGTACAAGAAGCCCAAAAAGCAGTGATGCAGCAGCATACACGCAGGCATTTTATTAAAGAAAGTGCCATGGGTTTTGGTGCCCTAGCATTGGGTAGTTTACTGGGTGGATGTAATACATCATCTAGCCCCAATTTGTTTGATGCCACCAATCCATTAGCGCCCAAAGCACCGCCATTTTTAGGTAAAGCAAAATCGGTTATTTATTTACACATGGCGGGCGCGCCTTCTCAATTAGAAATGTTTAGCTATAAACCGGAGCTTGCTAAATTAGATGGACAAGATTGTCCGCCTTCATTACTCAATGGAAAAAAGTTTGCTTTTATTAGAGGGGTTCCTAAAATGCTAGGTCCACAAGCAAGTTTTAAACAGTATGGCGAAAGTGGTATTTGGTTATCTGAAAATTTACCCCATTTATCTTCGGTGATTGATAAATGTGCCGTACTACAAGCCGTTACCACCGACCAGTTTAACCATGCACCCGCGCAATTACTCATGCATACTGGAACGCCCCGTTTAGGCAGGCCAAGTATGGGATCATGGGTCACTTATGGTCTTGGTTCGGAAAATAAAAACCTACCTGGCTTTGTAGTATTAACTTCTGGAGGTAACAATCCGGATGCTGGAAAAAGTGTATGGGGAAGTGGTTTCTTACCAAGCGTATACCAAGGTGTGCAGTGCAGAAGCGAAGGTGATCCTGTTTTATTTATCAAGGATCCAGCGGGCATGGATAGAGACATTAGAAAAGCGAGTATCGACGCTATCAATAAAGTAAACGAAGAGTCTTATACCGAGTATCAAGATCCAGAAACACTATCCAGAATTTCACAGTACGAACTTGCATATAAAATGCAAATTTCTGTACCTGGTGTAATGGATATTAGTACCGAGCCTGAATACATTCATGAAATGTATGGAACCAAGCCTGGCGAATCTTGTTTTGCCAACAATGTTTTACTTGCGCGCAAGTTGGTAGAAAAAGGCGTGCGTTTTGTACAACTATTTGATTGGGGATGGGATACACACGGCGACTCTGCGGGTAATGCTGTAGATATTGGACTTAAGAATAAGTGCCGCAAAATTGATAGACCTATTACCGCCCTTTTGCAAGATTTAGAACAAAGAGGTTTATTAGATGAAACGCTTGTGGTGTGGGGTTCTGAATTTGGTAGAACACCTATGCAAGAAAATAGAGATGGAAAAACCATGCCATTTAAAGGCCGTGACCACCATGGCGAAGCGTTTTCTATGTGGATGGCAGGCGGTGGCATAAAAGGCGGCACTACGTACGGCGAAACAGATCAAATTGGCTACAATATTGTAAACGGTAAAGTAGAAACTTTTGATATTCAGGCTACCCTGTTAAACCAACTAGGTTTTGACCATGAAAAATTCACGTACGAATCTCAAGGTCGAAATTTTAGATTAACCGATGTTCGCGGCAAAGTTATTCATGATATTATAGCATAAAATAAATGACAATGAGTGTTTTTATTGGAAGGTTTCATCCTGTTTTTGTTCACTTACCTATTGGTATACTGCTTTTTGTTGCGGTATTATTTTTTCTATCCAAAAAACAAAAATTTGCAAACCTTAGTGCAGCTATTGCACCTGGCTTAGCCATTGGAACCTTATTTGCGATGGTATCATGTGTAACAGGTTATCTTCTTTCTATTTCTGATACCTACAATGAAGCCGCTATTTTTAAACACCAATGGTTGGGCATAGCAACCACTGTTGTGGGTGGCATTAGTTATTTTGCCTATCAAAGAGCGTCAAAATTCTTTGGCGCCATTTTAATTGTACTTTCTATACTTATTATTATTACCGGACATTATGGTGGAAGCCTTACGCATGGAGAAGATTATATAACGGCTTCAATGACTAGCGCTACGGGTAACAAAAAAGTAATCGCCAATGTTAACGAAGCAGCTGTTTACAAAGATATTATTGAACCCATACTAGCTACTAAATGTTATAGCTGTCATGGCAGTAGCAAACAAAAAGGGAAACTTCGTTTAGACCTACCTAATTATATCATGCAGGGTGGCGAAGACGGAAAAGTACTCACCGCTTTTGAGCCAGGCAGTAGTGAACTTATCAATAGGCTACTGCTTCCTACTTCTAACGAAGAACATATGCCTCCCAAAGAAAAGCCACAGCTTACACAGCAAGAAATTTCTTTGCTTCACTGGTGGATAGCGTCTGGCGCAAACTTTACCTCGCTTGTAAAAAATACCAAACAAACGGCTACTATTAAACCCATTCTTGCTGCACTTGCATCAGGCACCGAGTCTGAACAAAAAAACACTACACTCCCTAACAAAAGCGTGAGTGCCATCTCTACTAACGTTTTGGAACAACTAAAAAAAGAAGGTGTTGCTATTGTACCAGTTGTTGCTGGATCCAACTATGTAAGCGCCAATTTAATTGGTGTAGAAAATATAAGTGCACAAACGTTTCAATTGCTATCACAAATTTTCGATCAATTGCTACAGTTAAACGCATCTTTTACATCTATAAAAGATGAGCACCTTGCACAATTATCAAATTGTAAACAGTTAAGAAAATTAGCATGCAATGGTACTGCTATTTCAGACAAAGGGCTCGCTTATTTATCTACGCTTGAAAATTTAGAAATCTTAAGCATGACCCAAACTAAAATAACGGATAATGGCATTAATGGTTTGGCAGGCTTACAAAAATTACAAAAGGTATACCTCTACCAAACTGGTTTTACCAAAGCTGGCATTGCAAAACTTTTACAAACAAGACCAAGTATTAAAATAGATACAGGCGGTTATACATTACCCATTCTAGTAACAGACACCACAGAGGCTAAAGCTCCAGAAGTAAAAACAAATTAGCCAGTAATCATTCTAACATATAAGTCTTCTACTTTTTTACGCGCCCATGGAGTTTTGCGTAAAAATTTTAGGCTCGATTGAACGCTAGGGTTGTCATTAAAACAATTGATTGGAATATGCTGCCCCAAATCTTCCCATCCAAAATAAGCAACCAGTTCGGTTACTATTTTTTCGAGGGTTTTACCGTGTAAGGGGTCATTTGACACTTGTTGCATATGCAATATTAAGTAATTTGCCGCCATGACAGCGCACCGATACTTTGTAGTACATAAACCAGTAAACATGGTTTCTCAATTTATTAGTTCGCACGATGTTAATTTATTGGGCAGTTTAGATTTCGATTTTCCAGAAGGCACACATGCCATTGGCCGTCTAGACAACCATTCCGAAGGCCTATTACTATTAACCACCAACAAAAAAATTACCAAACTTTTATTTCAAGGGCTTAAACCCCATTCCAGAACTTACCTCGTTCAAGTAAAAAATAAAATAACGTCTGCTACTGCTCAGGCACTCGCTGGTGGTATACAAATTAGCGCTCCAAATGGTAGCAAGTATCTTACAAGCCCATGCACAGTTTCCATTGTAGAGGATCCTGCACCCTACCAACATTTGTTTGATGCATCCATACTAACGCCGCCAATACCAATACATAAAAATGTAATAACCAGTTGGTTGCTTATCACATTAACAGAAGGAAAATTTCATCAAGTGCGAAAGATGGTAGCAGCCGTGCATCATAGATGTGTAAGACTTATTAGAGTAGCCATCGAAGCTATTTATTTAGGCGATTTACCAGCAGGTCAAGTAAAAGAATTGGAAGAATCAGATTTTTTTAAATTACTGGATCTTTAGCTTTCTTTTTTATAAAAAAGGTGCATGAGTATAATATGCGGCAGGCTTAGACAAGCCAAGAAAATAAAAAAAGTAGCAGCGTAGGATTGTATAAGTTGAGCGTTTGCATTTTGCAGGTATAAAAAAACAATAAAAATAATGAGTGCACCCACATTAAATGGTAACGACTCTAGATAAAGCTTTTGGGGAGCAATTTGAAGTTTGCTGGCAATATGTCTCCAAGCATTTACGCTATGCGACCCAACAAAATAGAGTCCAAAAGCAAGCATGAGTGGCATTTGAGTACCCAACAAAAGAATACCCATCAAAAAAAGGCATGTCTTTTTTGAAATCCACCATAGTGGCAAGAGCGAAAAATAAGAAATAGCAATGACTGCATTTTTATACTGGAAAAAATCAATTGTTTCAATTAAAACTTTAATGCCCTTCATATTATTAAGTACCAGCATAGATTCATTGAGATGCGAGAAAATAATAAAGAGTAAAATGGATAACCCAATTACAAAAGCAAATAATTTTTGTGTAAAGGATTGCATCGAAACCTGCATTTCTACCATTTCTGATTCTCCAAAATGAAAAGCAGAGTATGCGATAAATAATAGCAAAGAAAATACTGGAAACCACTGCCAAACGATAAAATAGGCGGCAATAATGAGTAAGTACTGCACAACAAATTTTAAAAGATTAAAATTTTTAGATGCTACTAATAAATGATCTACGGCCCCATGCGGTATACCAACTAAGAGCAAACCGGCAATTAAACCCGCATAACCAAACCCAGTAGCTATACTTGGACTTACTAGGCTAAGCAAAAAATATACCAGCATACAACCAATAGTAAATAAGTAACCCTTTTTTATGTAGCTAGTCCAGTATATAAGGCAGGCTTTTAAAAAAGGAACGATTGGTAGTGATGCAAATATTTTAACTTCTTCTGATATGCCAGACTTTTCATCCAAAAAAGAAAAAATGCGTTGTATTGTGTTATTTTGAAATAGTGCCGTAAATATTTTTTTACCAAGTTCAGGCCACCTAATTAATATGATTAAAAGGAGGTGGTCATAAAATAAAAAACGCGCTTTTGTTGATGGAGCTTGCGCTGGATTTTCAAATGCCGATGCAAACGCATGCATTTTTTTAAACCCATAACCCGTGGTAGGCTTAATTAAATTAGCCCTAGCTCCCATATTAATAATGCGCTTATCTACAGAGGCTGGCTGTTTTAGCACTGTCATTGGGATACAACCTTCTTCTTCGGCTACAATTTCATAAGCCCCAAATTGAGCCTTAATTTTTTCATCTAATATTTTTTTTGCATAATCAATTTCAATAGTATCTACACCAAATCTTGTTAACTCTACCAAACATTCGTTAGGTGCGTACGGTAGGTTGTATAAAAATTGTGTGTGACAAGACTGATCCACATCAAAGTTCATCATCTGAAATGTATCAACATGTAATATCGGATTTTGTAAACGAATATGATAGCCAAAAAATGATTGTAGTAAATAGGATTGATTGCGCACTTCTTGTGTAAATACAGGCGGCCTGCTATCAAAAACAATGGCACCAGTAATTACCTGCTGTTCAATAATTATTTCTATGCTGTCAGTTAAAGGATGTAAAGCCACTACGGGTGCATCATACTTATCAAACGGATGAGATGCAATAGCCTCGTGTACTAAATTGTAAAAATCAATACTTTTTATGCAATAATAAGGCTGATCCTGAATAGACTGTACCTTATTATTATTGGTTTGAACAAATTGGTATTGATGACTAATAATAGAAGACAAATCTTTTACGATTGTGTCATTTGGGGAAGACCAAAAACAATAGGTTTTATCGTTTTTATTTTTTTGCTGCGGTTCAATTACAGCAATCCGCTTTGTTTGATGATAGCCTCTTTTAATAAATTCCAATAGCATAAGCCCATTAGAAGCACCCATACCAATAAAAACACAATCATAAGGTATGACTGTGTTGGTATTATGATTTTGGTCTAATAACATGCAAGCAAAAGAATCTGAATTGGCTATAAAATAAAAGGCGAGGAATGCAATAAATACAAACCTCGCCTTTTTATAGAACTATTGTGTCAATTAATCTTGAGTTCTGCTTAATGAATAGATCACTAAACCAAATCCAATTTTGTTGATAGCATCAGCTACGTTATAAACGATATCCATGTAGTGAGAAGCTAAAGCTGGATCAGCTACTAATTGGATACCAAATAATCCACCTGGAGTTCCTAAGATGTAACCTAGTGGATAGATAGCCCAACCAACAAGTACAAACCAAGCAAGTGTTTTGGTTGCTTTAGCAACTTGAGCACCAGCAGTTTGAGCAAGTTGAGAAACTTCTCCAAACCATACTAAGTAAACAATGTAGAAATAAGCAGCACCAGAGATTACTCCCCAAATTACGCTACTTCCTCTGTAGATAGTTTCACCAAAGTAACCAGTTACAAGCATTACTAAAGAAGCAAAAATTAACTTCCATAATAAGCCTTGCTTAGCACCAGCCTTTTTAGTGATTAAATAGAATTCAACACACATTAGAGGCACTGTTAAGATCCAGTCTACATATCTGAAAAATGTAGGTGAATCACCAGTTTCTAAGTTGTACCCTCTCATGTAGTAGTAGTGTACTGCTGCAATGAAGGTAATTAAACCAGATACCAAAACCGATGTTCTCCATTTTGTTGGAGTGGTATTCAACTCAAAAAAGAAGAATACTGAGGCGGCCATCATAGCCATTGTTCCGATAAAAAACGTAAATGCTACGTAGTTGTCGGACGCGATTTTTAAGTGTTCCATAGGGCAAAATGATTTAGTTTAATCTAATATAACTAAAAAACAAACAAATTGTTCAATCCCTGTTAGCAGTAATGATGCTAGATTACCCCTAATTGATAATTAAGCATTACTAAATGAGTATATATGAAGATGTAATATCCTGATTGATAACATAATAGATGATTATGTGAAGTTTTTGAGGCTTCAAAAAAAGTTGATAATATGTTAAATTGGTAAAAAAAAGTTGATTTTACAATACACAAATCAATCAATACATTGTTTATCAGCATCTTGAATAAACTATATTTTAAGATATAACTACAAATAAGGTAATATTGAATTAGAAATTTAATAATTTAGAAACATATAATTAAAGCTGAGCCATGAAAAACGATATAGACTTATACATAGAGCAGTTTCCCGCAGCAACTCAAAAACAGTTAAACAAACTTAGGGCCATTATTAAAGCGGCGGCGCCAGGTGCCGTGGAGATGATTAGTTATAAAATGCCTGCATACAAGCTCAATGGAATGCTCGTTTATTTTGCTGGCTACAAAGCGCATATAGGATTTTACCCTACAGCTTCTGGCATCCAACATTTTTTACCTAAAATACAAGATTACAAACACTCAAAAGGTGCAGTTCAATTTCCAATTGACAAGCCGTTACCTAAAGCACTCATCAGTGAAATAGTTGCATTTAGAATTAAAGAAACCAACAGCAAAAAATAATTATTTAAACTGTGCTGGATGCATTTCATCCCAACCCGTTACATCCTGATACGCTTTTGCTATTCTTAAAATACTTGCTTCGTCGTATAATTTGCCAACAAAGCTAATACCCATTGGCAAGTTATTGCGCTTGTCAAATCCAATAGGCACGCACACCACAGGGTTTCCCGTTAAATTGGTAATTGCAGACTGATTACCATCCCCTCTTGATGGACAAATAATAGCGTCATAAGGCGCGATGGCTTCATTAACATCTTTCATTAATAAATAGCGGTGACGTTGTGCATTGATGTATTCTACTGCTGGCACAAAACGAGACGTTCTAAACTGATTGGGCCAATCATTTTTTGTTTGACGCGTTAAAATATCATCTTGATTGGAACGGGTAAGGTCATCAAATTGTGCAGCACATTCTGCACCAATAACTACGTCCATAATATTAAATTTATACACGCCG
>Ga0209598_10000715_pt1 | contig 26958 bp, 21 predicted proteins | sample M_140807_EF_Meta_FD_187317 | JGI IMG/M metagenome (GOLD analysis project Ga0209598, IMG submission 187317) | Freshwater microbial communities from Lake Montjoie, Canada to study carbon cycling - M_140807_EF_MetaG (SPAdes) (version 2) | ecosystem: Environmental > Aquatic > Freshwater > Lake...
TGCGCGAAAGCCCCTTCAATCTGCGCAACTGCAGTTGCAAGTTGAAGCCCAGCAAGGTCGGCTTGTGACTCGGTGCATTGGTCAAGGAACGCGTCGAGAGTTCGGTTTCCGCCCCATTCAGTCGCCATCCATTCCGGTTCGCCATGGGTCACGTTTGTTGGGATGACGGCGGGCACTTGGCACTTGGCGCCTTTTAGGAAGCGCAAGGTAGCGACTTCGCGGGCGAGAGGCGCCGACGGGTTCCCGAACTTGACTGCAAAGGAAAGTCCGGTCACGGTTTCGACGTGGATTACCCGTTTCGACGCAAGGCGAATGGATGAGATCGAAGCGTTCGCGTATGCCTCGATGGCTGCTGAGATTGCGTCCCAATTAGTCCGCAATTGCGGCAGCTGCGCAGACGTTGCGGCCAGGCACTCTTCGAGGTCCGGATCTCCTTCTCGTCGTGAGACGGTCAATCGGGTCGCAATCAGGTCAGTGACCAGCGGGCGGTGGGAGATGGTTCATGAGATCGGCCATTTCAATGGCAGTCACTGCGGCCTCATATCCCTTGTTGCCCGACTTGGCACCTGACCGGTCCATTGCTTGGTCGAGGGTCTCGGTCGTGATTATTCCGAAGATCACCGGAACGCCAGTGTCGATGGATGCGCGCGCCACTCCAGCCGCCGCTTGCCCGGCCACGTAGTCATAGTGCGAAGTCGCGCCTCGGATCACTGCACCAAGGCAGACGACTGCAGCGTAGTTCCCCGAGATGGCAAGGCGACGCGCAACGACGGGGATTTCAAATGACCCCGGCACCCAAGCAACGTCGATGCTTGCTTCGTCTACTCCATGCCGTGTGAATGCATGCATGGCGCCAGAAAGCAGTTCCTTCGTGAAGAACTCATTGAACCGGGCAACGACTACCGCATAACGTTGTCCCTCGGAGGCGATCACCCTTCCTTCGAATCTCTGTCCCATGATGCTCTTGACCCTCCGCGGTCCTTGTGGGTTGCCTTCAAGTGCTGACTGGGTGTCCCACCAGCACGACAGTATGGGCTACTTCAGGAATGTCACTCCAGAGTTTGAAGCGTAGGTAACGCGCTCAACCGCCTAGCCAGCGGTCGTGGCGTCTGGAAACGTAAACGTCGCAAGGTGTCCCATTCGGTCTCGCTTTGTCTCGAGATACCGGATGTTATGTGGATTAGCGTGCACAGGAATTGGAAGTTGGTCGGTCACTTCCAGTCCGTACCCCTCTATCGCCACAAGCTTCTTGGGATTGTTTGTCATGAGAACCATTTGCGTCACGCCGAGGTCCGCAAGGATCTGCGCGCCTATTCCGTAGTCACGCTTGTCTTCAGGGAACCCAAGGCGCAAGTTGGCGTCGATTGTGTCCGCACCCTGATCTTGCAATACATAGGCGCGAAGCTTGTTGTGGAGGCCAATGCCACGGCCCTCCTGATGGAGGTACACGACAACCCCTGTTCCCGCAGTCTCGATCCGCTCCATCGCCCACTGCAATTGCTGGCCGCAGTCGCACCTCAGGCTGCCAAACGTGTCTCCGGTGAGACACTTCGAATGCATCCGGACGAGGACTGGACCCTTTGCGTTCCGAAGGTCTCCCTTGACGAGAGCCACGTGTTCCTCGCCGGTAATGGTGTCCAGGTAGGCATGGGCGACGAAGTCACCCGAGGCCGTGGGCATCGGGACTTCCACGACCTTGCGCACGAGTTGTTCGTGGTGGCGGCGGTAAGCGATCAGGTCCGCAACCGAGATGATCGGAATGCCGTGCCGTTCGCCAAAGGCAATGAGGCTTGGCATGCGAGCCATCGTCCCATCGTCGTCCATGATCTCGCAGATGACTGCCGCCGGGGCGAGACCAGCAAGTTTGGACAAGTCGACCGATGCTTCAGTCTGACCAGCGCGAACGAGCACCCCTCCCTCTCTGGCACGCAGCGGAAAGATGTGCCCGGGGCGCGCGAGGTCTTCCGGCCGCGTCGCCGGATCGATTGCCGTACGGATCGTGTGTGCACGATCCTTCGCTGAAATCCCGGTCGTGACGCCGCGTCTCGCCTCGATGGAAACCGTGAATGCAGTGCCCATTGATGACGTGTTCTCGGAAACCATCATCGGGATTCGAAGATCATCGAGACGCGCACCACTCATGGGAAGGCAGATGAGGCCCCGACCGTGAGTGGCCATGAAGTTGATCGCTTCAGGCGTCACCAATTCGGCTGGGATGCACAAGTCGCCCTCATTCTCACGGTCCTCGTCATCGACGATGATGACGAACAAACCCGCCTTGAATCGTGCGATGGCGACCTCGATTGATGAAAGTGGCATCGCGTGAACCTCAACTTTCCAACTGATCTAATCACCGATCGAGAGCAACCGCTATCACCGTTGAAACTCGGGTCAGGCGCCAGTCCCCAGTTCACCTCGTCCATCGGCCTCGCGAAGCTGGGGGTTTAGTAAAGCGTGGCGTTCCTCGTTCAGGCGCTGCCAGAGACCGGAACGGGTATCGAGGCCTCAACTGCCCGGGCAACGTACTTGGCGAGGATGTCTGCTTCGAGGTTTACGGTTGCGCCGACGGGCTTCTGCGTCAGCAGTGTCACGTCCAGGGTGTGCGGGATAAGCCACACATCAAACCAATCCGCACCTACGTTCACGACCGTCAAACTGACGCCATCAACCGAAATCGATCCCTTGGGGACGAGATAGCGGACGATCTCTGGAGGGGCGGAAAACGACTGCACAACGGCGTCGCCTTCAGTCTGCCGATCACGGATCGTGCCCGTTCCGTCAACATGACCCTGCATGAAGTGACCGCCAAACCGTCCGCCAACCGCGAGGGCGCGTTCGAGGTGGAGTCGATCCCCAATCCCGAGTTCACCAAGGTTTGTGCGCCTGAGCGTCTCAAGAGTAGCTTCGACTGCGAACGTCCTGTCGTCGCGAGTGACAACGGTTAGGCACGCCCCGTTCATGGCAATGCTGTCTCCGACGCGCGTGCCGTCCAAGGCAACGACGGCCTCAATAGTCAGTCGCGCACCATCGGGTGTCACGGATATCTGGCGTACCGTACCCGTCTCTTCAACGATGCCCGTGAACATCCCGGGAACCTTCCCTCTACGTGTTAGGACGGCGCATCAGCGTGTCTGGACCATCTTCCGGCCAGTCAATTTCCGAAAGCGTCCCGTAGACGAGTGTATCAACGCCAAGCCTCGTTACTGAAGGCACATTCAATCGGAAAGCGTGGGAAAGTGCGGTCACTCCGGTGCCACCGATTGCACCGGGTGCGTCCCGGCCCCCAATGATCATCGGTGCGATCACCGCCGCCACCGCGTCTACGGCTCCGGCGTCAAAGTACGCACCATGGATCATCGAGCCACCCTCCACCAGGATGCTCGTGACACCCCGGTCAGCTAGTAGTGCTAGGACGGCCTCTGGGTGGGGACGCCCATCGGATCCACTCGGCACCGCAACGACCTCGGTTCCGGTGCGTGCGAGCGCGGTACATCGGGAAGCCCAGTCCGGTGTCCCGTTGTCGACACCAAGGATGAGGGTGTGTCCGGGAAGCGTGCCACTCACGACACGTGCGGTGGCAGGCGTGCGCAGGTTTGTATCGAGAACGACCCTTAGAGGGTGGCTTGGGGCATCCTCGCGCCCCGGCCTGCGCGGATGAACTCCGGCGATCATTGGGTCCGCGGAATGTGGCGTGCCACCTTCAAGCCTTGTTGTGAGCGAGGGGTCATCGGCGACGAGCGTGCCTACCCCGACCATGATGGCGTCGATACGGTCTCGAACACCGTGCGCCCACCTGCGCGCCTCAGGACCTGTTATCCACTGGCTTTCGCCACTTGATGTGGCAATCCGTCCGTCTAGACTGCATGCGAACTTGGCCACTACGAACGGACGGCGATTGGTGACCCATCGTGCGAAGCCCGCCATGATCGCTCGGGCTTCGGTGCCACCCTCGCCGACCGTTACGGTCACACCTGCCTCACGAAGACGGGCCACTCCACGACCTGCGACGCGGGGGTTCGGGTCAAGCGTAGCGACATGAACGTCGCGAATGCCTGACGCAATGACCGCCTCGGTGCACGGTGGAGTGCGACCGTGATGATTGCAAGGTTCCAAGGTCACGAACATCGTCGAACCGTGCGTGCGAGCGTCTCTGGCAGACCCAATCGCAACGGGTTCGGCATGCGACTGACCGTACGGCTGCGTCGCGCCTTCTCCAATGACGACGCCATCCGAAACGATCACCGCCCCGACCGATGGATTGGGACTGGTCCGTCCAAGCGCTCCAGCTGCCAATGACAGTGCGCGGGCCATGAAGGGGCCGGTAATCACGGGGCCATGTCGCCTTCCGGCCACGGCTCCAGAGTTGCCATCGTCTCGATGGTCTCGCTCCCACGAGATATGGTCAGGGTGACCCGGTCTCCAGGCCGGTACGTGCGGTCCAGATAAGCGCCAAAGGCGTCCATGGTCTCCACAGGTGCGCGGTCGACTGCCGTGATCACGTCACCCTTTCGGAGACCGGCCCTTGCGGCGGGTCCGACACCGACGACCGATCCAATGGCGACACCCCTCGAGACTGTCACTCCAAGTTCGCGGGCGGCCGATGGGGTGACATCCTGCCCGGAAATTCCAAGCCAGGCGTGACGGATGTGTTCCCCGGCAAGGAGGCGGTCGGCAAAGCGCTTGACCGATGACGAAGGAACCGCGTACCCAATACCGCCGAATCCAGTTCGACCGGCCGCGCGCTCGATTGCGTTCGTAATCCCGATCACTTCGCCCGCAGCGTTTAGCAGGGCTCCTCCCGAGTTGCCGGGGTTCAGGGTCGCGTCTGTCTGGATGATGTGACGCATTGGACGGTCGCCATCACGCAACGTCCGGCCAAGTCCGGAGATCACGCCGACACTGATGCTCCGGTCAAGACCAATCGGATTCCCTATGGCTATGGCCAACTCACCTGGTCGCAATTCGTCAGAGTCACCAAGCGTCAGAGTTTGCAACGATGGTGGGGCGTCCTCCAGTCGGAGGAATGCGATGTCATCCTGTGGATCTCTGCCGAGCATGGTCGCCACGAGACGTGTGTGATCAAGAAGCGTCACTTCGATGGATGTCGCATCACGAACGACGTGGTAGTTGGTGAGAACCGTTCCATTTGGAGATATAAGCACTCCAGAACCGGAACCGCGACGTTCGCCCCGACTGGTGGTTATTTCGACGATCGACGGTGATGCACGGTCATAGATCCCCGTCACCAGCGCCCTGTCGTAGAGACCGGACTTTACCGGCGCCTGTTCCACTTGTACCGCTCGGACTGGCATCGCAACACCGGTGCGTCGCAGGAAGGCTGCCACTTGGGGCGGCACTTTCGCGTCGGTGGCCCACACAGCGGTACTCCCCGCCGCGGCCCCAACGCCAAGCAATACGACGACGATTGCAAACCACACCAGGCCGCTGAGTGCAGTCCTGACCAAGCGCAGTACGACGACCCTTCGGGATCGGATCGGGGGATCCGCCGAAATTGCAAAATCTGGAACGTCGGCTGACTGGGTGACTTCCATCCGCGTACAAACATAGTCTGCCATTGAATCGCAGGCCCGCAAGGTTCGCTCGCGCATAACCGGGGCAGAGTCGGCACAACTCGGTTGTCCCGGGCATTAGTCGCGCCACTCGCCGATGTCAGTCGTACACTCAACCCATGCGCACAATCGCGCTCACCGGGCGCATCGGTAGCGGGAAGTCGACGGTTGCGACGGTCCTCGCCTCTCGAGGTGCTGGCGTCATTGATGCTGACCGCGTCGTCCACGATTTGTACCGCGAGGACGCGGGCCTCCGCCGAGCTCTTGAGGACCGGTTTGGAGCGAGCGTGATGGCGCCTGACGGTGTGAACCGCGCCGCTCTCGGTGCAATTGTGTTCGCTGACCCGTCGGCACGGCGTGATCTAGAGATGCTTGTCCATCCACGCGTCCACGCCCAACAGGACCTTTTCTTGGAGCGATCCCGTGCGTTGGGTTTGCCGGCGGCGATTATCGAAGCGGTCAAGATCGTCGAGAGCGGTGGTTCTGACAGGTGTGACGAATTGTGGATTGTCGTTGCTGACACCGCAATCGTGCTCGACCGGCTCGAGGGTCGAGGGATGAGTCGCGAGGAAGCCCGGCGACGAATGTCTTCGCAGGGTTCAGTTGGGGCTTGGATCGATCAATTTGTTTCCGCATCGATGCGTTTGGGCAAGTCAAGACCTGTCCTGGTGATCGATAACAGTTCCACCATCGAACAAACGTCGTCCCAGATTGAACGGTTCGCCTGATCCATTGACGGCCCAATTGGCAACGGTGGCTACAGGGGCGTTGCAGTTGATCGGGCGAGAAGTGGTTCCAGCAGGTCGGCTGAGACGTTGGGCACGCCTATCTCACCGCTCCCGGCCTTTAGTCCCGGGCCATGGAAGTCGCTACCGCCCGTAATGGCAAGCCCGTGTGAGGTCGCAATCTTGCAAAGTTGCTCGACAAGGTGAGGTGAGTAGTCGCCGTACACACATTCCAGACCACCGAGACCAGCCTCGATGAGGGCAGGGAGTTGCCGTTCGAAGTCCGGAAAATAGGTCGGGTGAGCGAGGACCGCGACACCTCCGGCCTGGCGGATTGTGTCGATGACATCGTTCGGTTTCACCCGGTCGTAGTGCACGTCGCCAGCCATCCCGTTTCCGAGCAACGTGGCAAAGGCGTCGTCGCGGCTCGTAACCGCGCCGATTGCCACGAGGGCATCCGCAACGTGAGGACGTCCTACGGCCCCACCTTCGGCGATGTTGGCACGCTTTGCAACGTCATCCCACCACAGTTGGGGTACGGTTCCCGAACCTCGGCGACGTAGCTCCGCGTTGACGCGCTTGACGATTTCCTGCCCGCGTTCGATTCGCGCGGTGCGCCGCGTCTCAAGCCAGTTCGTGAAGTCGTGATCATCGACCCGAACGTGATACCCGAGAATGTGGCAATCGCCTACCGGTGCATCGGCACTCAGTTCGACGCCAGTAACGATGTCAACGCCGAGGCTTCTTCCGGTTGCTTGCGCCTCGGCAACGCCGCCGATGCTGTCGTGATCGGTAATTGAGATTGTCTGCAAGCCGATCAGCGCGGCGTGTTCCACGATTGCGCGAGGTGCCAGCGTTCCGTCCGACGCGGTCGAATGCAGGTGGAGATCGATCTGGCCGAACGGTCGAAGTTGCCTGGGTTCGGTCACCGAGCGTAGTCCACCACACGGGTCTCGCGGATCACCGTCACCTTGATCTGACCCGGGAAATCCATGGTCTCCTCAATCCGCTTGACGATGTCGCGGCTTAGCGACCAGGCCTCATCCTCGTTGACCTGATCAGGTTTCACGAGGATGCGAACTTCCCGGCCGGCTTGGAGTGCGTACGCCTTGTCGACACCTGAGAAACTGCTTGCAACCCCTTCAAGTGCCTCGAGACGCTTGATGTAATTGTCAACGGTTTCGCGCCGTGCGCCAGGTCGGGATGCAGAAATCGCATCCGCCGCAGCGACAAGGAAAGCCTCGACGGTCTGCGGGTCAACTTCAAAATGGTGAGCCTGAATTGCGTGGACAACACGTGGCGGCACAGCATACTTTCGAGCGAAGTCGGCGCCTATGAGAGCATGAGGGCCTTCGATTTCGTGATCAAGGGCTTTGCCGATGTCGTGCAGTAGCCCTGCCCGTCGACACACCGCAATATCCGCGCCCACCTCTGCAGCCATTGCGCCTGCCAGGAAGCTGACTTCCAGTGAATGCTGCAGCTGGTTCTGGCCATAGGAAGACCTGAACTTCAGGCGACCTAGGAGCTTTACCAGCTCAACGTTGAGCCCGGGAACCCCGGCCTCATACGCGGCGCGCTCGCCATCGTCCTTCATCTGCTGCTCGACTTCGGTCTTGGACTTTGCGACCAATTCCTCGATTCGAGTGGGATGGATTCTTCCGTCCGAAAGCAACTTGAGCAGTGAAACCCGCGCAATTTCGCGTCGGATTGGGTCAAAGGAGGACAGGATGACCGTCTCAGGGGTGTCGTCGATGATCAGGTCGACACCAGTTGCTGCCTCCAGGGCGCGGATGTTTCGGCCTTCCTTGCCGATAATCCGTCCCTTCATTTCCTCACTCGGGATCGATACGGACGTCTGGGTCAATTCAATTGACGTATCGGACGCACAGCGTTGGATTGCCTGAGCGACGATCCAACGGGCCCGGCGTGCCGCCTCTTCCTTGGTCTGCTGCTCAATTTCCCTGATCCGCTGGGTGGCTTCTTCGCGGGCGGACCCTTCGATGCGAGCGATCAGCTCAGCGCGTGCAGATTCCTCAGTCAGGTTGCTGATGCGCTCAAGTTCGCGCAGCTGTGATGCCCGAAGTGCCTCGGCCTCGGCGGTCTTCTGGTCCGCCAACTGCTCCTTGACAACTTGGGATCTCTCACGCTTCTCGAACTGTTCAACCTTTCGTTCAAGATGCTCCTCGCGCGTGGACATGCGCTGTTCGCGCTTCTGCATTTCCGCTTGACGTTCGCGCGCGTGGCGCTCAGCCTCGGCCTTGTGCAGAACCGAGTCTTCCTTCGCCTCAAGAATGAGTTCCTTGGCGCGTGAACGAGCCTCCTCTATGAGGCGGTCCGCTTCTTCTGAGGCGTCGCGCATGAGCCGCTCGACGTCTGCCTCGCGGAGGGTTCCAGCTGCGTGAACTTGTTGACGCTGGTTTCGGGCACTCAGCACGGCGTACGCGGCGCCGATCAGGATGACCGTGACAATGACAAATGGAAGAATCAAAGACAAGATGGGGTTATCCATACGAACCTCCCCCTGAAGTCCTAATGGTACGTCACGACCACCAAGTCGTGGTGCCTGTCGCGTAATCCGGTGTCCGCACCACCATTCCAAGCCGCTACCATCCCGGGGCATCGGAGGCGCGGTCGTGATCTCGGACTTTCACACGCACAGTTTCTTCTCGGACGGAGTCCTGCTTCCGTCCGAACTAATTCGCCGGGCCGTTGTGGCGGGGTATGGAGTGATCGCGGTTACCGATCACGCCGGTCCCGGAAACCTAGAGGAGGTCCTTGGTCAGCTGGCTCGTGAGTGCGAGGTCGCCCGGAACCACTGGCCAATCGTGGCACTTCCCGGCGTCGAACTAACTCATGTGCCTCCCGGATCCATTGCAGAGTTGGCGCGGAGGGCAAGGTCGGCGGGGGCCGCCGTTGTCGTCGTCCACGGGGAGACCATTGCCGAGCCTGTGGAACCGGGAACCAATAGCGCGGCGATTGACGCTGAGGATGTGGACATCCTCGCCCACCCGGGGCTTATCACTTCTGAAGAGGCTGAGAGAGCGGCTCAAAGAGGCTGTTTCATTGAAATATCAGCCCGGAAGAGCCACGCGTACGCAAATGGGCATGTGTCCTCCGTAGTGCGCGCGGCGGGAGGGCGGTTGCTCCTCAATAGTGATTGCCACGAGCCTGGAGACCTGCTCTCATCACGCTTCCAACGCCTGGTGCTCCTCGGGGCCGGTATTCCGGAACGGGAACACGCAACGATCCTGACTGAAAATCCCCGCGAATTACTGGCACGAGTCCTGCCGCGTTTGAAGGGAGCCTCTGGAGGCGATTGATGCACCCGAGCGGGTCTATCACTTCACCAACACCTTCGATGCGTGGCGGATACCCTGTAGTCTTGAAAAAGAGGTTTCCGTGCATGGCCAATGTTGACCTTTGACGGATGGCATGACCGGAAAACATATTCATGAGTGAACCGACTGACCAAGCCGCTGTCCGACCGCTGCCCCGCAAGCGTGCCGTCCGTGGCGCTGCAGAGGCTGCCCGCCTTGCAGCCGAGGTGCCGGGTGAGGTCGCAGAGGCGATCGCAGTGCGCCCGAAATCGAGAGTGCGTCGGCCCCGGTCAATTCAGGTCGTTGAGATCGCAGTACTTCCGGTGCGGGACTTGGTGCTGTTTCCGCACATGGTGTCTCCGCTACCGGTCGGGCGTCCGCGCTCGCTTCGGGCCATCGAGTACTCACTCAGCCATGGTCACACGGTATGCATCGTTGCACAGCGTAACCCTGACTTGGATGATGTTGACCTTGATGACTTGCATGTCATTGGTACCGAGGCCCTTATCGGACGGGTCCTGAAACTTCCAAACGGCAACTCCTCCGTCCTCGTTCAGGGGCAACGGCGCCTGCGCTTGCTAGAGACCGTCCACACCGAACCGTTCTTGCTGGTCCGGGCGGTCGTGACGGAAGAGCCTCCTCCGAGCATCGGCGACCATAGTGATCAGGTCAAACGAGTTGTCGAATTGCTTGACAAGTGTGCGAAGTTGAGCAAGAACCTCGCCGAGGACACGGTTGTCGCTGCGATGAATGTCGACGACCCCGGTCGTCTTGCCGACATGGTCGCGTCCACGGTCAACCTCGAACTTGGGCAGCGTCAAGCAACGTTGGAAATGCTTGATCCAGTGGCGAGACTTTCGCACGTCGAGACAATCCTCGAACGGGAGTTCCGGCTCCTCGAATTGGAACGTGAGATCCACCAGCAGGCACAGCACGAAGTGGATGCTACCCAGAGGGAATTCTTCCTCAGGGAGCAACTCAAGGTCCTGCAGAAAGAACTCGGTGACCTGGACGCAGGAAACCGCGACCATGACGAACTCCGGACGAAGATTTCCGGCGCTTCCATGCCTGCGATCGTGGCCGAGCGGGCCAACCGGGAGCTTGATCGCTTACAGACCATGCCGTCAGCGTCGCCAGAAGTTGGTGTTATCCGCACATACCTCGATTGGCTAGTTGCCTTGCCATGGTCGACGCGTACTGACGACCTTCTCTCAATTTCCAACGCCTCCCGGGTTCTCGAGGAACATCACTACGGGTTGCCCAAGGTGAAGGAGCGGATCCTCGAATACCTCGCGGTGCGCAAACTCAGTTCGCGGATGCGCACTCCGCTTTTGTGTTTCGTCGGGCCACCGGGTGTCGGCAAGACGAGCCTTGGCAGAAGCATCGCAACCGCTCTGGGGCGCAAGTTTGTGCGGGTTAGCCTCGGAGGCATCCGGGACGAGGCAGAGTTGCGTGGCCATCGGCGCACGTACATCGGCGCGTTGCCGGGCAGGATCATTCAGGGAATGCGTCAGGCGGGGACGGTGAACCCCGTTTTCGTCCTCGATGAGATAGACAAGCTTGGAATGGATTTCCGTGGGGATCCTTCCAGTGCGTTGCTTGAAATCCTTGATCCCGAGCAGAATGTGAACTTTTCCGACCACTACCTCGAGGTCCCCTACGACCTCTCACAGGTGATATTCATTGCCACCGCCAACCAGTTGGACACGGTGCCATCTCCGTTGCGTGATCGGATGGAGGTTATCGACCTTCCCGGGTACACCGAAGAAGAGAAGTTGCACATCGCACGCAACTTCCTGGTTGGTCGGCAACGGTCTGAACACGGCCTCACCGACAAGCACGTGAAATTCAATGATGCGGCGTTGCGTCGTGTTATCCGGGAATACACACGTGAGGCTGGAGTTCGGAACCTTGAACGTGAGCTGGCGACCATCTGTCGGAAGATGGCTCGGAAAGTCGCCGATCTCTTGCCTCCGCCAGACCCGATCGCACCTTCTATTGACGGTGCAAGTGAGGCAGTAGCCCCTGCCATCGCGGTAGGTTCTCAAGGTGCCGATACTGTCGAGCCTTCGGTCAGTGAAGGTGGAGACTTGGAGGCGGTCCGACCCATAACCATCACGCCAACGTTAATCCGAGAGCATTTGGGACCACGCCGGTTCAGCCATACGGCGGCCTCGGCGGCCGACGAAATCGGGGTTGCGACAGGACTGTCATGGTCATCAGTCGGCGGTGACATCACCACGGTTGAAGTGACCTTGATGGAAGGGAAGGGCCGTCTCGTCCTGACCGGCCAACTCGGCGACGTGATGCGCGAATCGGCGCAGGCAGCACTTTCGTATACACGCAGCCAGGCATCCGCCTTGAATCTTCCCGAAGATTTTCATGAACGTATGGATATCCATATCCACGTGCCGGCGGGGGCCACTCCGAAGGATGGTCCTTCGGCGGGAATCACGATCGCGACCGCGCTCGTATCTGCGGCCACCCGTCGACCTGCTCGTCGTGATGTCGCGATGACTGGCGAAATAACGCTGCGTGGCCGTGTTTTGCCGATCGGCGGAGTCAAGGAGAAGGCGCTTGCCGCTCACCGCGCGGGAGTACGAACCTTGATCCTGCCTGAAAGGAACCGTCGGGACATCATTGACATCCCGGCCGACGTACAACGTGATCTCACCTTTGTGTTTGTTGAACAGATGGATGCTGTTCTGTCGGTTGCCTTGACGTCCCTGCCAACGCCGGCTCCAGCCTGAATCGACTTAGTGTCACGCTTGGATCCTTTTCGCCCGTTCATGGGTAGTGGGTGAAACTTCGGGTGTGGGCGTGAAAGTTTTCAGCCGCGACCTCCACGTAACACGACGGGCGGTCGTAGGCGCCGCACTATCTATGCCGCTCTTGGGTGCATGCATTCCGGGATCGGTTGACCCTCCGTCGTTGCCGGCGCCTTCGCGCGCGGCACAAGCCACCGAGGGAAGCCCTTGGGGCACGAACACCTTCCTCCACAAGGAAGTCGAGGCGTGGAAACGCGAACAGACCCTGACAATGATCAAGGGCGCTGGGTTCGTCTGGATCAAGCAGCAGTTCCCGTGGGAGGAGATTGAGCAACCACGGAAAGGCCAGTTCTTCGACGTCAAGTATGTGCAGAGCACTTGGGACAAGTTCGATGAACTTGTCCGGTTGGCTGATATGTCTGGTCTCAAGATGATTGCGCGTGTAGATCGACCACCAGCGTGGGCGAGGCTGGACAAGACACGCCCACAGGGACCACCCGACAACCTGAACGATTTCGGTGACTTCCTGTTCCTGCTTGCGTCCCGATACAAGGGTCGGGTGAACCACTTCCAGGTCTGGAATGAGCCAAACCTAGGCGAGGAGTGGACGGGCAAGCCTGACCCGGTCGGATACACGGCCATGCTCAAGGTGGCATACCGACGGATCAAGGAGGCCAATCCTCAGGCATCGGTACTGGCGGCACCACTTGCCATGAATGTGGAGCTCGGCCCGATTCACCTGAATGAGATGGACTTCCTTGATCAGATGTACCTGGCAGGTGCCAAGGGTACGTTCGACATCCTGTCTGCGAACGCGTATGGCATGGACAGAACCCCTACAGACCCACCGTCGAGGCAGACCCTGAACTTCCGCCGTGTGGAATTGTTGCGTGCGGTGATGGAAAAGCATGGAGATGGCGCAACGGCGGTCTGGTTCAACGAATATGGTTGGAACGCAAGCCCAAAGGACATGCCCCGCGAGGAACTCATCTGGCAACGGGTTACGGACCGTCAGCAGGCGGATTGGACCGTTGAAGGCGTGGACTATGCTCGTCGAAACTGGCCATGGGCCGGCGTGTTCTGTACCTGGTACTTCCGTCAAGTTGGGGACATTTCACCTTCGAAGTCGGAGTACTACTTCCGGCTTGTCGACCCAGATTTCACGCCTCGACCGGTGTATCACGCGATCAAGGCAGCGGCTGCCCGAAAGTGATCTGGTGATCGCCCCTGACTGCGTCGCGGATGGCGCAACTATTTCCCCGTCATGATCCGGAAAGGCCTTGGGGTTTCCCTCTGGATCATTGCGATCGGACTATCGGGTCTCGGTCTATGGGCCGGACGGCAGATCCTCGACCGCGGTGTTGTCTATGGAGACCCAGGCACGCCTTTTCCGGAACATGACGTCACGGCGCACGCCGTGAACACGCAACTCGAACTTGAACCAGATGACGTGTCGATGGCCCGGACCCTTGACCTTGTGAAGGACGCCGGGTTCGGTTGGATTCGGCAGCAAGTGTCGTGGGCTGACATCGAACCCGGACACAAAGGCAACTTCTGGGACTTCGAACGCAATCGGCCAACCTGGACGCGGTGGGACACAATCGCGAGGCTGGCCCACGACCGGAACCTGCGGGTGATCGCCCGGCTAGAACTCCCACCTCCGTGGTCTCGACCGGATGGGTCATACAAGTCGCACCCGCCTGTCAACGTGCGGGACTATGCCGACTTCGCCGCCGCGTTCGCGTCACGCTACCGGGATCAGATCGGGTACCTGCAGATCTGGAACGAGCCGAACCTCACTGAGGAATGGGGACGTCGACCAGTCGACCCCGCCGCCTACGTGGAACTCCTTCGCGCCGGTTACACCGGTGCAAGGCAGGGGAATCCAAAGGCGCGCATCCTGACCGCATCGCTGGCCCAGACTCTGGAACCCGACGACGCGACGGCCGCCGGACTTGACGACCTTGTGTACTTCGACCGCATGTACCTTCACGGTGCGGCGCCATTCTTCGACATCGCCGCCGCAAATGGCTACGGCTTGTGGACCGGCCCAAATGATCATCAGGTGGGTGCCTGGTACACAAACCTGCCCCGGGTCACGCTATTTCGAGACGTGATGGTCAGGCACCGAGATACGTCCAAACCGGTCTGGATATCCGAGTTCGGGTGGAACACCCAGCCGGCGGCCTGGACTGGAAGACCGTCGCCGTGGGGTCGCGTCGATGAGGCTACGCAAGCGGCGCACCTGAGCGGTGGATATGCGCGGGCTGCTCGTGAGTGGCCCTGGCTTGGTCCTATGGCGGTCTGGCTCATGAGGCAACCGCGTGCTGAAGTGGACGACCCAACACCATTCTTTGCTCTTGTCAGGGAGGATTGGTCCACCAGACCGGCATACGCATCACTGAAGGCGTCCGCGGCATCACCCTTTCTTGGTGTGGGGATGTGGCAGGAATCCGCACCAGGGGTGCGCTACGAGGGAACTTGGCAAGTCACAAGTGATCCAAAGGCCTTTGGTGGTGTCCTTCGTGAGACACCGGCTCCAAATGCACATGTTCGCCTTGAATTTGAAGGCACACGTCTTGAAGTGGTCACCTCTGTCGGGCCCGCGCGGGGCGTGGCGTACGTGACAATCGATGGATCGTATCTGCTTGCGAACGAGCGCCCGCGGAACCGGTTCGGTCAAGCGACGCTCGACCTCGGGGCTCCACAGTCAGGCGACGCGAAGCGCTTTCTCGTAGCGTCGGGACTTCCGGATGGACGCCACGAATTCGAACTAACGGTCAGCGGCGACGTTGGCACCGGGTCATCGGCTCCCGGGGTTGCATTCGACGGGGTCGTGGTGTCGAGGGATCGCACGTTCGCCGCCGAGACCGTCTACGTCCTTGGGCTCATCGCGTCCGGAATCGGCGGGCTCTGGCTCTTTCGTGCGTCAGTGGGACGCGCGGTCATAGACGGAATTGATTACTTTCGCGCGGACCCCGCAGTTCCGGGCGACCTGCTCGGACTGGGTCAGGATCCCCAAGCTGGTCGCACACCCTCGCGCAGTGAGTTCTCTCCCGCCTATGATGGTTCGCGCACCTCAACCGGCGATGTGTCAACTCGCACGAAGGTATTTCAAGGCCTAGCTGAAGGGGGGACGACAGCTCCCAAAGGTCTCACTGTCGGCTGGATTCAACGGGACTGGATTTCTGATGCCATTCTTGCCTTCCCGGCAATCTTGCCTCTGGCACCAGTAGCGCTCAGCACGCCTCTCGGTCGGTTCTCACCGGTCGAACTAGGCCTGCTCGGGCTGACGCTACTTGCCTTCCTCAGGGGGATGCTTCGTTCGGGGCATGTTGATCCGTACGGTGAGAACCAAGCCAGTTCCGGAGTGGGTGTTCAGCTTGATGGTCTTGTAGTTGCTGCGTTGTCCCTCGGGGTCATCGGAACCGTCGCGGCGGCGTCGTCTGCCTACCCGAACCCGGCCTGGCGCGAGTGGCGGCAGGTCATCATCGAACCTGTCACGTGGTTCCTGCTGGCGCGATTCGTCGCAAGTCGTGATGACGCCGAACGGCGACTTGCTTTTGCACTGGTACTGGGGGCGTCCGCGGTATCGGCCCTCGCGCTGGGACAGTGGGTCCTTGGAGTCGGGCTCGTCGGTGCGGATGGTGTGGAGCGCGCGCGTGCTCTCTACCCAAGCCCGAACAACCTCGCCCTGTTTATCGGGAGAGTTGCTCCAGTCGCCTTCGTCCTCGCACTGTGGCCATTGCATACCGGCCATCGATTGGTGCGATGGTGGTTGCGTGCGTCCGTCGTGGTCATCGTCGCAGGAGTGGCAGTGACGTACTCCCGTGGAGCGTGGCTTGCGGTCGCGATTGCGCTCCTGTGGATTGGTCGCAAGTGGCTCAAGTGGAGTCACATCGAACTAAGGCTTTCGCGTAGGCTCGTCATTCTCCTCACGGCATCAGTTGCAGGAGCAATTCTGTTGATGTCAAGGTCGGAGCGGCTCGGGCTCATGTTCGTGTCTGGCGGAACCGGATTGCTGCGATTCAGCGTCTGGACCGGGGCCGTTGAAATGATCCGCGACCACCCTTGGTTGGGCCTCGGATTGGACCAGTTCGTATACGCGTACCCAAACTACATGGGTGCCGAGGCCTGGAGGGAGCCGAACCTTTCGCATCCTCACCAGTTCCTGCTTGACTTCTGGATACGGCTGGGCTTCCCTGGCGTCCTCCTTTTGATGTTTGTCGGCGTCAGGTTACTTTGGAGGCTCCGCGCCGATAATCGCTCCGCGGATCTCAACCCCTTGGCTATAGCCACCACCGGTGCGTTCATCGTCTGGGCCATCCACGGTCTCGTGGACAACAGTTTCTTTGTTTCGGACCTTTCCTACGCGACGTGGGCCCTCTTACTCATCCATGACTTTTCGACCGAAAAACCTCCTCCGGCCAGTCCGAACAGAAGTTCGATTGTCAACTCCAACAACTGATCTCGGGGGGCCCGAAGGTCGTGGCGCGGGATGTCGCGCCCACCCGTTCGATTGATGGACTGGGCGAACCTTTGACGACCGATCAGCAACGCGACACGACGTCGGGCCGCACCACGTCACGCTCCGCGACCTTGCCGGGTTCGGCTATGGCATTGCCCGTCAATCCAGGAATTTGTGTCGGCGCGTTCGCACGCAAGACGGCGCCGCCACCCGCGTGGATGGTGGCAATCCCCATTGGCTTAGCACTAGCGCTTATTCCGGCATACCTGACATCGGTACTTCTTGTCGGCGTCGCAGGGGTTGCGGTGCTCATGGCTCGTCCATTGTGGGCACTCTACGCGCTTGCATTCACCGTGCCGTATCAGGGTCTCGCCGATTTTCGCTACCAGAACGTCAATGTCACGCCGACCGAGGCGGTCTTCCTCCTGCTTGTTGTCGGATGGGGTACGGCTCGTGCTGCGGGTCGGGTTCCATCACCATCACTGACTCCACTTGTAATCGCGATTGGGCTGCTCTTGAGCCTCCTTGTCCTTTCCTGTGTGGTTGCACCAAACCTGGTCCTCGCCGGCAAGGAACTTGTCAAGTGGGTTGAGGTTGCGGGTGTGACGTTGATCGGTCAGAGCCTTCTGGTACGGATTGCCGACCGGCGGATGATGTTTCTTGTCATGACTGCTGCGGTGGTTTCTCAGGCGGTCTATGGCCTGCTGCAGGCGACGCTGCACTGGGGGCCAGATCACTTCATGATCGGGACGTGGCTGATGCGGGCGTACGGAAGTTTTGAGCAGCCGAACCCGTATGCCGGCTATCTCGGCCTGCATCTACCCTTGGTGCTGTCAGTGGCGCTGTTTGGCGTACGTACGCGCCCGGCGCGATGGTTCTGGGGTGGTGCTTCCGCCGTTCTCGCTGTCGCTTTGGTCACCACGATGTCACGCGGGGCGTGGCTGGGACAAATTACGGGAATTCTGACTGTCGTGCTGATTGAGAGCCGGAGTGCCCGCCATGCAGTCCTGACGTTCGGCGGTCTTGGGTCGGTAATTCTACTCGCGTTGTGGCCGGTGCTACCTTCAGAGGTGACCGACCGAATTGGCAGTATCTTCGGATCGTTTTTCTCTGTGTTTTCGATGGCTTCGATGACACTTACCCCAGAAAACTGGGCGGTGATGGAACGCCTTTCCCAATGGTATGCCGGATGGCAGATGTTCAGCGCGAACCCGATTGTGGGGGTCGGGATCGGAAACTACAACACCGCCTATGACACATATCGCCTGCCACAATGGCCCGTCGCCCTCGGACACGCCCACAATCACTACCTGACTATCGCCGCTGAGGCGGGACTATTCGCGTGCATTGCCTACATCATCGTCATCCTCGTCGCGGTGCGATCAACCCGCACCGCGTGGCGCACGGCGACGACGAGTTACGGACGTGCAATTGCACTCGGCACGCTTGGCAGTATCGGGGCTCTTGCCACGCACAATCTGGTTGATGTGCTATTTGTCCATGGGATGAGCGTGACCGTCGGACTGTTGTTGGCCCTTTCGAGTGTCAGTGACGAGCGCGATCAAGTGCCAAGCGGACTGATCTCACGAATCATGAATTGATTGATCTCGCCACCGACCATGTAGGAGTGGTGTCGTGCACCATTGCGCAACTTGCGTCAGGGCTTGAAGTTCGACGAGCTCCAGCCGCCACCGATCTGGCTCAAACGGTGCTCGAATAAGTGCGGCCCGAGTACCATCACCGGGTCGTCGTCCGGACCGTTTCGTTGAGGGCGGGAAGTCACACGGTGCCACGCTAACTGAATCGAAGGCAAGTCACTGGTGGATGTGACTGGGGTTCCACTTGCAACCTCGGGTTGGCGCATTTCCCACACTCGCGTGACACCGCCGCCTGGAAAGAACGATGGCCACTCCGATGTCTGAGCCTCTCGGCGCACCACAAGACGTGACACGCGCGAAGGCGTCTCCAATCGGAGGTGACCGCAGTCCTGCATCAACGGATGCGGGTGGTGTGATTGACAACGCTCCGATGAACGTCTCCGGACGGTTCTTTTCGTGGCGGACGGCGGCGAGTTTCCTCTTTGGTGTCGGAATCCTGATTTGGGTCGTTCGGTCAAGTGCCATTGATCCCGCCGATGTGTGGTCGAAGCTTCAGAACATCGACCTTGGTTGGTATGGGTTTGCAGTCCTGATCTACCTGACAACGTTCCCGGTTCGAGGATTGCGGTGGCAGCGATTGCTGATTGACAACGGTGCGAGACTGCCCGTCCGACCGCTTACGGAGATCATCTTCCTGTCCTGGTTCGTGAATAGTGTGATGCCCGGCAAAGTGGGAGATGTGTATCGCGCCTACCTGATCCGTGGCGAGTTCGGACTATCCATAAGCCGAACGGTTGGAACGGTCCTGGCAGAGCGGATTGCAGACATTGTGATGCTGGTCACCGTGCTGGGGATTACCGGTGCTGCGGTCCTTGGGCAACGTGTCGATTCCCACATCAGTGAAATGCTTGAACTTGGATGGGCCGGCGTCGCGCTCATGCTTCTCGGGCTCTTTCTCATGTATCGGTTTGGCGACCGCGTGATGAGGATGTTCCCGCCGCGTATTCACGAGACTTACCAACGTTTTGCCGCAGGCACCTTCGCGAGTTTCAAGAACATCCCGCTGCTGATGCTCTACACGGGCCTGGCATGGGCATCTGAGGCCGGTAGGTTGTACTGCGTTATCCGGTCGCTCGGGGTTGCGATCACACCGCTCGAGGCACTTTTTATCGTCGCGGCGATTTCCCTGGCGCTGATCGTTCCGACTCCGGGTGGGCTTGGTGGTGTCGAGGCAGCATTCCTCGGTGTCCTTCCACTGTTTGGAGTTGCTACCCAGGTGGCAGTGGTCGTGGCGTTCATGGATCGCCTGATCAGCTACTACGGCATCATCGCTGCGGGACTGCCCGCGTTCGTACTTTCGCGGCGCGGTCGTGCGCAGTCAAGCTGAGTAGCGGCGGATGTCGCACCAGTGAGGATCGCGGTCGACTTCACGGCGGGTGTTCGGCAACCGGCAGGTGTCGGGCGCTACACCCGCGGCTTGGTTCGAGCGTTGGCCACCGCCGCCGATGTTGATGGCGAAGATCATTCGCTGACGCTGCTATGGAGTGGACCGAAGCGGATTCCTCTGCCGGAGAATTGGCCGGGAGTTTCAACGCGCCGGCTCCCTCTGGACGAGCGATGGATGACCGTGGCGTTGCAACGGTTGCGGCTGCCGTTTCCTACTGACCTCTATGCAGGCGGAGCCGACATTTTCTATTCGTCAGATTTTGCACTCGCGCCAAGATGGCGCGCTCCCGGGGTCGTCACGATCCATGACCTGAGTTATGTCCTTTTCCCGGACACGCACTTTCCGCCGCTTCGGAGATATTTGGAGACCACGGTGCCTCGCAGTGTCCGTGCGGCGTCGCTTGTTCTGGCGGATTCCGAGCAGACCCGACGCGACGTCATCGAACACCTAGGTGCAGACCCGGCGAAAGTTCTCACCGTGCTCTCGGCGCCCGATGACGTCTTCAAGCCGGCGACGAAGGAATCTATTGAAGCAGTCCAGGCCAAGTGGAACGTTGGTGGCGATTATGTGATTTCGGTCGGCACCATCCAGCCGCGAAAGAACCTCCCGGTCATTTTCGACGCGTTGTGCCGACTACCGGATAGCGTCAGGATGGTCCATGTTGGCAGGCCCGGATGGCTTTGCGATCCCATCTTTGAAGCGCTTGAGCGAAGCGGTGTCAACGATCGCGTCACAATCCTGTCGGGCGTCGATGATCAAGATTTGGCAGCGTTGTACGGCGGCGCGGTTGCGTGTGTGTTTCCCTCGCTATACGAAGGGTTCGGCCTCCCGTGTGTCGAGGCCATGGCCTGTGGCGTGCCCGTTATCGCCTCGCACGGCGGGTCACTCGCTGAAGTTGTCCAGGACGCCGGGATCATTGTCGACCCATTTGACAGCGAGGCTATTGCAATTGGTGTCAGACGCCTGATGGAAGATCGGGAGTTCCGGTCTGACCTAATTGTCCGTGGTCATTCGCAAGCCGCATCGTTCCGTTGGGAAGAAAGTGGTCGGAAGGTCCTGGAGGCCTTCAAGGGCATTGTTGGTCGTTGACCAAAGTGTCATCAATCGGACGCGCTTCCGGTCTCGACAGGTTCCCGTGGTGCCACGCGTTCCCATTGGTCAAGCGCCAGAAGGTACGAACTGAATTCGGGCATCCCACCCGAGGCACGTTGCCAGTCCCTCCAGGCGCGCTGGAACTCGGTGTCCGCCCTTGCTAGGTCTGCCCAAGAGTGCTGACCATTCGTTTCGGGACGGTCCTCGCGCGCTGAAAGAGTCTCGTAAGAGGACCGCGCTCGCTTGAATACCTCGTATTCGGGCATTCCTTCAGAGGCAATCTGCCATGAGGTCCACGCCAGGTACCAGTTGGTCCACGCTTCACGCGAATGCACGTCAGTACGGCCGATCTCTTCCACCGGATGAACCCTACCGACCGGGCCGTATGTTCGCAATTGAGTGCGATACCCGCGGGCAACACGTATGGTCAGGCATGACAGAAGTACAACGCCTCCGCGCCGAACGTGACCGAACCGAAGCCACTTGGGAACATGCCAGCGCTGGGATGCCCGAGTTCAAGGCAGCTGAGCACGCGTGGGAGCAGACGCGCGTCGCGCGAGCCGAGTATGACCGGCTATTCGCAATTTGGAAGGCCGCGTCAGCGCATATGCCAGAAGAGGCAGCGTACGCCGCAGCCGACGCCGCCTGGAAGCACGCCCGCGACGCCCAGTAGATCAGGCCAACCCAAAGTGCCCACGACGTGTACCCACAGGCACACATCGTGGGCGTTTAGGGTCAACCTATGGAGGACCCCGCACCCGGAACGGAATATTGGCGCACGACAGACTCGTCAAGCTCCACGCCAATTCCTGGCTTTTCAAGCACGTGGGCCATGCCGTTTTCGTCTACCTCAATGCCGAGCCCTCCAAATAGGTGAAGGTTCATCGGGGTTTCGGGCAGCGCGTACTCCAGGTAGCGGGCATTGGGAATTGATGCGATCAAGTGCATCGACGCGGCCTTGATGAGCCCGGTGCTCCACGCATGGGGGATGCACGGCAACCCTCTGTCGGCGGCGAGGTACGCGACTCGCCTCGCCTCTGTCAGGCCACCGCATCGGGTGACATCTGGTTGCACGATGCTTACATTGCCTCGGTCCATCAGGTCGAGGAACTCGTACCGTCCCATGCAGTTCTCACCCGCAGCGGTTCGGATTGTCGTGCCGGCCGCTACCCGTGCAAACCCGACGAGATCGTCTGGTGGGAGAAACTCTTCAAGCCAGTATGGATGGAATGGTTCGATCGCACGCGCGAAATCGAGCACACGGGAAGCATCCCAACCCAGGTCAAGATCCGGACCCGGGTAGAAGCCTAAGTCGATCATCAGTTCCATCGCATCGCCGGCCGCCTCGCGACCAGCCTCGACCAGAGCGGCGTCGTGGGCGACATCGAACCCCATCGGACCCCAGCCGAGCTTGATCGCCTTGAAGCCTTTCGCACGCCAACGCGCAACCTCGGCGAAAGCAGCGTCCGGTGTCTCTGGCATCAACACACTTGCGTAGGCCGGGACCGACTTCTGGAGCGCTCCGCCAAAGAGCTTGTAGAGAGGCAGTCCGAGAGCCTTGCCTTTGATGTCCCAAAGGGCGAGGTCAATCCCGCTCATCGCCTGGATTGCAGCACCTCGTCTGCCGAACCACACCGAGGCGCGGTACATCTTCTCCCAAAGACGCTCGATGTCGAACGGATCCTCTCCGATGATCGTTTGAGCGAGTCCGGTGCACACACGATGTGACTTCGGCGCATCAATGATTGCGCGGATCACCTCTGGCGATGAATCCACCTCTCCCACGCCGGTAATGCCAGCGTCAGTATGGACACGGATGACAATGGCGTCCTGCGCGCTGTCGTTGATTGCGAGGACGTCCGGCACGCGCAGGACGATGGTTTCGACTGCCGTGATCTTCACTGGTCTCTCCTTGCGTTCGCGCCAATGTTCAACACACTAAACGAGAGTGGGCGCGATGACGAATTGCGCCTCGCGCGCGGACTGGAATAGCTTCCTTTAGACCGACGGGGGGATTTCGCCACCCTTGAACTCCACGTGCCCGGCACGTTTTCGGGAACCGGCTGCTGAGACTTCAGCGATCTTTGACTGAAGGAATTCCCGATACGCTTCTCGGGAAATCGGCATCGTGACGGTCTCGTCCAAATGAGAGGAGAGGTACATCGCATTGCCAAGTTCGAGCGCGTGCAGACCGTCCTCGCCAGTTGCCACTATTTTCGAGGGATCACCGTCGCGAACGGCCTCACAGAAATGTTCGAGGAGAAGCCGGTGCGCGCCCGTGCCTTTCGGAGACTCATCGGTGTCAACTTCCTCCCAAGCACCAGACGGTGATTGGCCGTGTGCTGAGGTCAGAAGTTCCTCTTCCAGGGATCGCTCCATACGGTAGAGGCGGAGTCGCCCGTCCACGGCCTCAAGGGTGCCAAGGGTGCCCCTGAAAAGGAATTCAGTTCGGCCAGGCCACTCTGCGGTGGTGGTGTAGAACGTGTCCACGCGGTCATCGCCGTGTTCCAGGAGGGCGCCAACCGTATTCTCGACCTCGATTTCATGGATCCGGGTACGTGCGGTCGCCTTGACCCTGTCAGGGCGACCAGCGAGCCATGAATACAGATCCAGATGGTGGGGAGCCTGGTTCATGATGACCCCGCCCCCTTCACCAGCCCACGTGCCTCGCCAACCACCAGAGTTGTAGTACGCCTGGGTGCGGTACCACCCGCTAGCAATGAAGTTGACCCGATAGATTCGGCCAAGTGCACCGGATTGGATCAATTCGCGCGCCTTCATGTAGGCAGGTACGAGGCGCTGATTGAAGTCCATGCCGAGCATCACCCCCGCATTCTTGCACGCGGCAATGATACGGTCAGCAGATTCCGGCGTGTGCGCAATCGGTTTTTCGCAAAGGACATGGATCCCGGCTCGCGCCGCCGCAACTGCTGCCTCCTCGTGCTGCGGATGGGGTGTGGCAATGACAACGACATCCGGCTTCGTTGCGGAATACATTGCCTTGAAGTCCTCGAACGCAGGTAGGACCGGCGCGTGATGATCGGTGGGATGCTTGGCGAGTGCCTCCGCGCGTTCATGGTCGATATCGGCAATGCCAACGAGTTTGAGGAGGCCACCATCGTTGCCAGCTGCTGCCTCGAGTGCCCGGGCATTGCGCACGTGGTCGCGCCCCATGACGCCAACGCCTACCACTGCGACGCGCACTGGTCGATTAGGTCCTGTTCCAACGCTCATGTGATCTCATCCATTCAATGATTGCTAACCCGCGGTGACCCGGTGGCCATTTGGAAAATCAGGCATCCGAGGCGGCGGGGACGGTCAAACCCATCGGGCTTGCGATGCATGTGACAGGGTATCTGTCCGGCCGCACCCATGCTGACTTGGATGACTTCCGGCCTCGCGCACGATGGCCGGAGGCATTTCCCGCCAGTTTCGCGAGTGTCCGACACTGAGGTAGCCTCACTCGACCGACATCGGTAGAGTGCCACCATCATGAACACGACATCGACTGCCACGCACACCCTGTCACTGATCGTCGGCACGGTACTAACTCCGGACCTCTCCCCGGACCTCGCCGGCGTGACGATCCGAAACGGGCGCATTATGTCACTCATCCCGAGGCGCGGCCCCCAACGCGATGCCATCCTCGCTGGTACGACAGTCATCGACCTGGGTGAGGGAGCGACGCTGATGCCAGGGTTCATCGACGTCCATACTCACGGAGGTTGGGGCGAACGGTACGTCGATGGCCCCGACAGTGCGACGCTGATCCTCCGTCGCCGCGCAGAGAGTGGCTGTACCGGTCTCTTGATGACCGTAGGAAACTACGGACGGGCGCCTGTTGCAGAGACATTGTCTGGCGGAGAACCTCCTTGGGTGACTGAAATGGCATCTTGGCTACCGGGACTTGGCAGCCTGACAGGTACGCCGACCGGAGGCGCAAGGTCACTAGGCATGCATATCGAGGGACCGTGGCTGAACTGGGATGCCTGGGTGGCCTGGGGTGCGAGAGGTGCCAGCGGACGAAGCGCCATCCTTCCCGAGTGGGATGATTTTGCCCGGATGCAGGAACTCTCTGGTGGTTCAATCCGCCTCGTTTCGGCGGCGCCGGAGTTTCCAGGTGCGCTTGAGTTCATCTCACGTCTGGCTGGTGCCGGGGTGGTTGTCTCAGTGGGACACACCACGGCGCCGCCAGAATTGGTTCGCGAGGCAATCGACGCTGGCGCGCGGCACGCGACACATACTTTCAATGGAATGCAACCGCTCCACCACCGAACTCCGGGTGCGGTTGGTGCGCTGCTGACTGACGACCGCGTGGTCTGCGAACTGATCGCAGACGGTGCCCACGTGCATCCGCTCATGCAGCAAGTGCTCTGGCGCGCCAAAGGATCGGACCGGGTGGCGTTGGTCACCGATGCGACCCGGTGGGGTGGACTTGCTCCCGGGCGGTATGAGGATGCCTCCACCGGCAGGTCGTTTGAAGTCCGGGACGACCTCGGATGCTGGTCGGAAACGGGCAACCTGGCGGGGAGTGGGTCGCCGGCTGACCGGAACATTGCGGTACTGACGTCTGCGGGGGGTGTTCCGCTCGCAGATGCGGCCCGGATGGCCTCCACCGTGCCAGCCAGCCAGCTCGGACTCGGTGACCGCAAGGGGCGGATCGCTCCGGGATTTGATGCGGATTTGTGCGTTCTCGCTCCTGTCCCAGGTGCGCGCCTGGGCGGTGCGCTGCCGGATCTGAACGGATCGGACCTACGGTGCATCTTGACAATCGTTGATGGGGATGTCGTCTATCACCGGTCGGAGCGCTAGGACAGTGTGTGGAGTGCCGGGATGCGAGTGATAGGTGTTGACATCGGCGGGACCAAGGTTGCAGCGGGTCTCGTCGAAGCGAATCCGGGCAGTCCGCCGGTCTTGACTGCTCGTGCCCGTGGTCCGGTTGATCCAACCAGCAACAAGGGCGGCACCGCAAGCATCTTGGCGGTCGTGGACCAAGTCTGGCGAGACGCGAAGAGCCACGGGTCTACCGTTGCTGCGATTGGGGTAGCGTGCGCTGGGTCCGTCGACCACCACTCCGGGGTCCTTCGTCGTGCCTCGAACATGGCGTGGATCGACCTCGGGATCGCTGAGGCACTCGAAGCCAGGTATGGCGTCCCCGTGACCGTAGAGAACGACGTCAACGCGGCCGCATGGGGCGAGGCAATCTTTGGCGATCCTGATCGCGAGTCTTCGAGTGCGATCCCTACGATTGCCTACATCACCGTCGGTACTGGGATTGGGACTGGTGCGGTGGAGGGAGGGCGAATCGTTCGCGGCCGGGCGGGCGGTGCCGGCGAATTGGGGCACCTCCCGGGCCTCGCCGGTGCGGTAGACCCCGCTGCTGCCGCGGTTGTCTGTTCATGTGGCGCGCGGGGCTGTGTTGAAGCGGTTGCGTCTGGTCCCGCCTTTGCGTCAGCGGGACAGTCCTGGGCTCGGGATGGCCGGGCGCCCGGCCTGGTTGAGGCAAGCCACGGAGACCTCTCCAGAATCGACGCGTCGATGATCACGCGCTTGGCGACTGCAGGCGATACCGACGCTCTTCAGCTCGTTGCCCGCGAGGGGCGGTTCATTGCCCAGACCATTGCCGTCGCGTGGCGGGCGTATGCCCCGGATGTGATTGTGCTTGGTGGGGGCGTGATGAATGCCAGTGATGTGATGATGGCGGCGGTCCAAAATGGCCTTTCCAACTTTGCGGTCACTGGACCGTCACGATTGCGTGAATGCTCATCATGGGTATTGGCGTCGCGGCTTGGGGACGACGCAGGGGTGATTGGTGCGGGCGCCTTGGTGGTGGTTAGACCTGCATCTTGATCACTTGTGTATTTCGCAGATGCTGTTCAACACGAGCCGTCCATCGCTATGCTTCCCTCTGCGTAACAAGGCGTTCGTAGTCCAGTGCGTGACACGGCGTTGGTCATGAACTCGTTGTGGGAG
>Ga0209598_10000718_pt1 | contig 26904 bp, 50 predicted proteins | sample M_140807_EF_Meta_FD_187317 | JGI IMG/M metagenome (GOLD analysis project Ga0209598, IMG submission 187317) | Freshwater microbial communities from Lake Montjoie, Canada to study carbon cycling - M_140807_EF_MetaG (SPAdes) (version 2) | ecosystem: Environmental > Aquatic > Freshwater > Lake...
AGAACTAAAACAACTGCTTTCACTTGTTGGCTTCAAGGGTAATGACCTTGTTGTTGCTTGGGCAGTAGCAAAGAAAGAATCTAATGGACGACCACTGGCCTTTAATGGCAATCACAAGACTGGAGATTCGTCTTATGGTATGTTCCAAATTAATATGATTGATACACTTGGTCCTGATCGTAGAGATAAGTTTGATCTTGACTCTAATGCTGAATTATTCAATCCCGTCAAAAACGCAGAGATTGTATACTACATGACCAACGGTGGAGACGACTGGTCTTCCTGGAAGGGCATTACGCCTAAGACTAGAATGTGGATGAACAAATTTCCTAAGTAAGGTATAAATAAATATGCCCCTCCTATGTATTTAGGAGGGGTTTTTATTTAAAACAACAATATTTCCATTACGCTCTACTTTTGCCACGGAATTAGCAAATCCATTATGAGAATCAAACATCTCGATTACATGGTTTTTAGATAGCAACCCTGCAACCTGGCTAAATGCTGATCTAGAAACAACTAGCAATTTTGCCTTTAACATAAGTTTAAATGAGTCTTGAGTATTTAAATTATTTATTATTTCAACTCCAGGATAGGCATTTCTAAGTTCGTCAAAATTTAAAGATGTTGTTTCAAACTCTCCATTTTCGTTAGCATATAGGTAAGGTTGATCCCATTTTTTGCTTTGTAACTCACTAATTGGTTTATATTTTTTATTTGAATTTGAAGCATCTGTTAAAACAATAACCCTTTCTGGAGAAAATTTTAAAATGTCTAATATTTTTGGTAAATCTTTAAGCATTTTTAAATAAACTTCTTCATCTATCCATCTCGGGTTTTCTTTTATAACATTCCCTCGACGAATATGTATAACAACATTATTGTCTGTTTCTGAAACATTAGAAAATTCTGGAGCATTTTTAGTAAAATCTTTTCTTTCTGTCAAGATTCCTTGAGTTTCTGGTATACCTGCCCCAATCTCTTTTGATACAAAAAAATTATTTTTATCACTAAAATCTATTTCTGCCCATGGATTAATTATTATTTCTGTAAAATTTTTAATAAAATCTTTTTTATCTTCTTCTGTAAAAACCTTGTCTGATTCATGAATTAAAAAATCTGTTATTGGCTTATCTTCAAATAGCAAATTATTGTGTTTTGCATATGACATTGCATATACTTTTCTCCAAAGTTGTGCCCCAATCCCATCTTCAATAATAAATTCTTTTACAACTTCTTGTTTATTTGTCATTAACTGTTTGGCCTTTAATCCAGTTATAGGTTTTTTCAATTCCTTCTCTTAAAGACATTGAATAATCCCAGTCTAACTTTTCTCTAACTAGATCGTTATTAGAGTTTCTTCCTCTAACCCCTAAAGGTCCTGGAATGTGCATCTTGCTTAAAGTTTTTCCTTCAACACTACAAGCAATATCAACCAACTGATTAATGGTAACCATTTCTTCAGACCCAATATTGACAGGTCCAGTAAAGTCGGATTCCATAAGCCTTCTTGTTGCTTCTATACATTCATCTATGTATAGGAATGAACGGGTTTGTTCTCCATCCCCCCAAATTTCTATAAAACCATCTGCCTGTATAACTTTTCTACACATTGCAGCAGGAGCCTTTTCTTTTCCACCATACCAAGTTCCTTCTGGCCCATAAATATTATGATATCTGGCAATGGCTACTGGAATCTTGTTGTTTCTATTAAAGGCCAAGAACATTCTTTCGCTAAACAGTTTTTCCCATCCGTACTCGCTGTCAGGATCTGCAGGGTATGCATCAGACTCTTTCAATCCAGGATTATCAACATCTAACTGCTTATAATCAGGATACATACAGGCAGAACTTGAATAAAATATTTTAGTTTTGTTAATATCATATTTTTCATTTAATCTTGATTGTGCTCTTAGCAAGTTAAGGTTTATTAGAGCAGAGTTTTCCATAATCTGAGAATCATTTAAACCAGTAAAAATATATCCAGCACCACCCATGTCTGCAGCAAATTGATAGATTTCGTCAAACCCATCAATTAACTTGTATGGAATTTCATTGTAAAAATTTCCTTGGTATCCTTTAAACTGAATAACTTTTTCAACATTTTCATATACGGACAAATCTCTTTCAATAAATTCATCTGCCTCTGTTTTTGAAAAATCTGGGTGCTTAAGGTCAACACCCCTAACCCAGTATCCTTCTGATTTTAATCTTTTAACCATGTGGCTACCAATAAAACCACCTGCTCCTAGTACTAGGGCTGTTTTCATATTCTTGATTCCTTCCACTCTCTATGCCATTGCTTGCTATTGGTATCAACTCCAGAAATGCTATTCCAAGAATATTTACCAGATCCAACTTCTTTATATATAGGGTTTTCCAGGTAGTCAAACCAGTTCCACTCTATATCTGATTTTTGATTCATCCCTCTATGAATATATCCAGTATAGGTGCTTCCAATTGTACCAACAAATTTTTTACTATGGTGCATAACTAGGTTATTAAGCAAGCCAAATGAGACCTCGTCCCTATGCTTAAAGTTCATAAAATCTTTGCTAAAATTTTTTAATATATAGTCATCTAGCATTATAAAATTGTTGGATTTATTTGCTAATAATTGACTATCTGGTTCATCTGTACAGATAACTATGGGATTTCCGTCATTAATTTTTAATATACCAGAATCAAACATTTCTTGAGTTGTTAGTACCCTTTGAGATACATGGTCCGTTAATCTTAGATGTGCTCCATTAAAGTTTCCCAGACTATTTGCTATTTGCTCAGAAAGTTCATAATATTCTGGTAAAAATTTAACAGAAGATAGGGCTGCATCTAATTCTTTACTCCTATTATTAAAAAATCTACTATACCATCCAAGAGTATTTTTAATATGTAAGTTCTCTGAAAAATTTACCTTTTCCCTGCCTTCTGAAAAATCAACATCCTCGTTATTATTAAAATCATAATAGGAACCAATTAAATTTTCAATTGTGTCTATTTTTGGATCTACTAAGTATTCATAGTCTTCTATAATTTCATATGACTCTTTGTTTTTCCAGTTTAGTATGTCGGTTATTAAAAAACTAGAAGAGTTATCTACGATACTTCCTCTTTTGTTGTGGTTTCTGCTTCCTGAGTAAATGGGAACATTTCTATCTGGTCCGTTTAAAATATTGTAGATGGTCATATCGCTATTGGCTATTTCTTTAATACCAACTGCAAGTTCAATACTCATTAATTGATTTATTAATCCCGCTGGATTCCATAACTTATAATAAATCATTATAAAGGCCTATTTTTTTGTTCCCACTCTTTTTCTGAGAGTTTTCCAGTGATAACATCTAAATAACTTCTTCCTTTTGTGACCCACCAATGATCTGGTTCAACAAAATGAAAAAAAATCATTGCAACATGTTGAGATTCTTTATCTGGAATGCTTTCTCTCCAATGTTCTTGATCATTTCCATAGTAAGCAAGAGACTGATTAGAATTTAGAATATATTCTTTTCCATCTACCCACAAACCCCAGGCACGATTCTGATAAAAACAAAAATCAATCGTATATGTACAGGCGTTTGTATCTTTGTGTTTAAATAGACTTGAATCGCCCTCGTAATATGCAAACATTGAGTATGAAGGGACTAATGTATCACTATTAAAAATTTTTCTTGCCGTAGGTAAAAGAATTTTTGCATATTCATCAAACTTTGGGTCATTTGATGAATATCTACCAAATGTTTTGTCATAATTTAAAGATTTTATGTTTTTTGAAATTATATAATTTTTTAAATCAGAGTAGTCTTTATCTGAAAATGTTTTATCTATAATAACTGGCGGGTTCATGAAAGCCAACTTACTATAGCATACCTGTCTCCAGATGTAACTGGTCTAACAGAGTGGTTATAGACATAGTTTGATGGGAAAATTAAAAAATCTCCAGCACTTGGTTTATAAGTTATTCCAAATCTTGGAAACTCTATTTCTCCACCTTCATAATTGTCATTAAGGTAATAAACCCATGAAATCCTTCTTGGGTAATCTTTGTGGTCATCTATATGATTAACAAAAAATTGACCAACACCATATTTTAAAATTGAGTAAGGCTCATGACTTATTGTTTGTAAACTATGAGCATTGCAATAGTCTTTTTCTATTTTTTCTATATTTTCTAATAAAACATTAGAAATACTTGTATCAAAGGTTTGTCTTGGGCTAGAAAAATTTTCTAAAAATGAATTAGAATATGGAATTGTAATTACCTGTGTGCTTCTTGTTTTATTATCTGTTCCTACTCCGTCAGATGTTGTAACTAATGCTTCAGACCAAGAAATTGTTCCAAGAGTGCAACAATCTTCAATATCTTTGTATAAGTCATCTTGTTCTGGCATTGCATTTTTATATACAACAATTCCTGGTGCTAAAATATTTCTATTCATATTTACCATTTACCTATTGGACAACTTGCATTTTTTAATCTTGTTTTTACAGACATAAAACATCCACATTTTTTGCATTGCTTTGTTAATTTCAATAGTTCTGGACATCCCAAACAAATAGAATATCTTTCTTCTGCTACATTTTCTGTTACTCTTTCAACACTTGGATCTAAAAGGTCCCATGGTCTAGTTTCACCTAGGTTATCTTTATATTTTTCCCATAATGACTTATCAGACATATTTTATCCTTTGATATAAATGTAATATAATTATAGCACAGGCTTAAACTTTATTAATTAATTCCGTCATAAGTAATATGATGCTCTGTGAAATATATGTCAAAAGGCTCACAGTTAATTGTAATTGCATCAAATTCAACATTGGCAGTTGAATATGACTCTACAGGAATAAATGTTGATGTGTCATAATGCCATACTAGATCTGTTTCTAAAACATTAGAAGCAAGAACAAATTGCTCTATATTATTTCTTTTAACTAAAATTAAATGACTTTCGGTAAATCTGTCTCCATTAATGTTTACACGAATAGTAGATGGGTGTGTTGTTGTGGATACTACGGTAGTTGTTGCATTTGGAGTAATAGAAATATTTCCATTTCCAGACCAAGTTTTTACAGATTCTTTATCAGTATTTTCTAATCCTGGGATATTTATAGACATTAACTCATCTCCGACTTGAATATCTTGGGCTTCTACAAGACTTCCATCTGCCATTCTAACTTTTGTATCTTGTGCAAGGCTGTATACTCGTGGCCCGCCAAAGAAACCAAACACTCCGAATGCTCCAAATGGTGAGAAACCAAATACGCTAAATGTTTCTGCTGCTACTGGTGTTGCAGAAAATGGTGAGAAACCAAATACGCTAAATGTTTCTGCTGCTACTGGTGCAACTGGTGCAACTGGTGCAACTGGTGCTGCTACAGGAGCAACTGGTGCTGCAACTGGTGCTGGATCTGGGCATCTGCATAGTCCAGCACAGTTAATTGTTCCAGCACATCCATCTGGTCCCAAACATGAGTTTCCTTGGTTTGGACTGCATGAAGTTGGAGCAGTTACAGGAGCAACTGGTGCGGTCACTGGTGCTACGGGTGCTGTTACAGGAGCAACTGGTGCGGTCACTGGTGCTACGGGTGCTGTTACAGGAGCAACTGGTGCAGTAACTGGTGCTACTGGTGCTGCTACAGGAGCAACTGGTGATGAAACTTGAATACACTCACCAAATGTTGGTGACCAGACTAATCCACAAGCAGCACAATCTCCAGATCCAAGGGTGTTTACATCATTACAATTTGGACCTACAGGAGCAACTGGTGCAGTAACTGGTGCTGTTACAGGAGCAACAGGTGCTGTTACAGGAGCAACTGGTGCTGCTACAGGAGAAGGTGGTGTAATGCACTCACCAAACTCTGCAGACCAAACTAATCCACAACCAGCACAATCTCCAGATCCAAGGGTGTTTACATCATTACAATTTGGACCTACAGGAGCAACTGGTGATGAAACTTGAATACACTCACCAAATGTTGGTGACCAAACTAATCCACAAGCAGTACATTGTGATTGAGGAATCAAAGACCAATCAGGATTACAAGCAACTGGTGATGTTACAGGAGCAACTGGTGCAGTCACTGGTGCAACTGGTGCTGCTACAGGTGCAACTGGTGCGGTCACTGGTGCAACAGGTGCAGTAACTGGTGCAACTGGTGATGCTACAGGAGCAACTGGTGCTGTTACAGGAGCAACTGGTGCGGTCACTGGTGCTACGGGTGCTGTTACAGGAGCAACTGGTGCGGTCACTGGTGCTACGGGTGCTGTTATTGGTGCTACGGGTGATGCTACAGGAGCAACTGATGATGCTACATTTTCATAAATATCTCCATATGCAACCCAACTATTAGTGTCAACTTTTACAAGTGTTGCTTTACCATATTGAGAGTCAATCCACATTTGACCATTTTTACTATTTATTGTTACACCAAGTTCTGGAGTAAAGATTGTTCTTCCATAATTTAATTGAATCAAGTTATACTGATAACCTATTGGAATTGCTATACCTGCATTTACTGGAACTGTTAATGTCATTGTAATTGGTGGGTTTGAGTCACCAGGAATTGGTGAACCTGCTACAGAAGATGCAAGTAATATAGTTTTGCCAGCATCTTCAGGAATTAAAGTAAAATTATTTGTTTTTGTTGTAACTGTTGTTTGAACTCCAACTGTTGCAGATAAATTTGTAATTTGTGTTTGAAGACTTATATCTGCTGTATCAACATATAACTTAGTTGCTGCATGAAGATTTGAAGTTGGTGCACCAGAAAGTGTAAGAATACCAGACATGGTATCTCCAGATTTTGAAACTTTTGACGAATTAAGGGCTGTATCTGCATCTACAAGTGCTTGTAAGTGTTTTGCTATTGATGGGTTTACAAGGTTTGCTGTGTTTGTATTAGATCCATCATATGTATAAGATCCATAATGATATAGTCTTAGGGCTGCTTGGATATCTGCGGCATCTGAAAGTGATGGAACCTTAGTATTAAAAAGTCCAGAACCAGAAACGGTATTATCAATATTTTCTGCTGCCACTACAAATCACCCTTTTTCATTATACCACCGTAATAAATAAATGGACATACTTTGGCCCAGTCATACTTGACCATGTGCCATCTATATATTCTACTCCCTTTATTTCAAGTGGTAGAGCAAGGAACCCTTGAGAAGTTATAAGGTCTTTTACTATTAGCGTTGTTGCCAGGGGACCAGAAGTTTCTGATGATGAAACAGAGTACTGAATGCTAAACCTTGAAGAAGAAACATTGCTTTCAGATAAATCGTAAATTTCTGCTACGTTAATTGGAGCAAGTGTTATTTTTCCATTTGCTGGAGTGTATGGTCCTTTAATTGCAGAATAAAAATTTGTTTTTAGGCTAACCATTGGGGTCCATTGCAATGAACCGCCAGTAGAAACTTTTTGAAATACGGTTTTATAGGTTGATGAGTTAGGACTATAGTCAATTGCAATATCTAGAGACTGTGTATCTTGAGTAATACTATTTGCAACGTTTGTATCTCTTGGATCACCTTGAACTCCAATAATAATACTTCCACGATCTCCTTGTGGGCCTGTATCCAAATCAAGGCTAATACTTTCTGGTCCACCAAATATTGTTAAATCATCATTAGATAAAAGTATGTCTGCCATTAGGCACCCGATGTTGCAGACGTAGCGCCTGTAACCTGATCTGTAATTGTAATTTTACCTGTAACTAATGTATGGACTAGTTCATAAGATCCAGTTCCAGGTGCTCCTGCTGGTTTCTTGACTTCAACATCATAAACATATTCTGTTCCAGCAACAAGTGATGAGGCATCTCCTGGTCTAATTGCACATTGAACAAATGTCCAATCATCTGAAACTCTAGCAAAACATTTTATTGGTGTGCCTGCTGAGCCACGAACTGTAGATATTGTAAATTGTGCACTATCGTACGGTGCTGATGAATCTGTTACATCATCTGGAGTATTTGCATAGTTTGTTGGTAAATAAAATGAACTTAAATCAAAAACAGTCCCATCGTTCTTTTTCGGGTAGATACGAAACTCAAAGGTATCACCCTTATAGTAATTAAAGTCATAGGTTGCTGGAAATGCCATGATTTTATTATACCACGCTGACATAGATAGAATTAAGAATTACAGAAGAGTCATAATCTGTTCTTATCTGTGGGATTGCACCATTTCCCCAAATTTTTTGGTTTTCTATAAATACTTGCTGTGTTACTGTTATTGGATAAGTATGTTGATATTTCATAGATCCTATAAATTGTGAAATTTCTAATTCGCTGTTTGGAGAATATGTTCTAATCCATGCCTCTGTGTTTGTATTATAGGTTGTTAACTCAAAACTATATGTTATAAATAACTGAGCGCCTTCTTTTAACCCTTTAAAATTAAATGATTTTGAGTGATTATTCCATAAAGAAGTACAACCTTCTGGCAAGTATGTTTCACGTGAAACGCTATCTGATCCCAAAAATACTGAAACCCATCCATCATCGCCTTCTGATATTCCTAATTTAAAAAAATGAGTTGATTTGTTATGATAAGAGGCCCATCCTGATTGTTGTCCTGAAGAAGAAAGTGAACTTTTTCCATCCTGTCCATTTTGTCCTTTTTGTCCCCTTTCACCAGTTTCACCAGTATCGCCTTTGGGTCCTTGAGGTCCTTGTAATCCATCTTTTCCACTTGGTCCTTGAGGTCCTACTGGTCCAGGAACTGGAAGAAAAGAAAGTCCAGAATCTGGGTTTGTATTAAGTTGACTTTGTTCTACTTGTTCAGCATAAGAAGATTTTTTTGCACCTGGGAAATCCATAGATTTAGAAACAGCCATAAGTAGATTATCTCACGACTTTTAAACTATACTTGTAATAATTCCGTTAGTTACTGTTATTGTTTTGTTATCTTGAGAAGTAAATGTTCCTGTTGCTCCCGTTGGTAAATCTCCAAGAGTTGCTATTTGGTTTTCTGGAGCAGAAGAACCATTTAAAAATTCTCCATCGTTTCCACCTATAAAAACTCCAGCAGAAGCAGACACGAGAAGGTTAGAGCCAAGACCAGTAACAATACCATCAACAATTAAAAAACCGTCTTTTGCTGGGTCCTGTGGTGGATCTATGCCGTCCCAATAGTTTAGTTGACCTTCTACGTCTTCAATAGTTGCAATCTGGTTTGCTGGAACATTAGAATCAAATAAAAATTCTCCACCAGATCCAGCAAGAACAATTTTTCCACCAGTTGTTGCATGTATAGTTACATTTCCTCCTGATCTAGCAGAAAGACCATCTGTTACTATTGCTCCATCTGTAGTTGGAACTCCTGGATCTCCAGTAAAATCCCAAAAATTCAATGATGTGCTATCTGCACCCTTTGCTGCGAGTAAATTCCAAAGTCCTGGTGAAGGAGTGTCTCCAACATTTCCACCATTAGCGTTGTATCGATACCAAAGTTGTCCGTCAAATGTTACAACATCTCCAACGGCATACGATGCACCTCCACTATATTCTCCAACATAATTCCAAAGTGCATCTGCACCATTTGTTCCTGGTGCTCCGTCTTGTCCTTTAGGAATCCAAACTTCCCATTGTGCAGTATTTCCAACTGGATCACCAAGTTGTCCACTTGCTTTAGCAAGATATAGTTGTCCATCTGATCCTCGTACCACTGCAATGTTTGGAACATAACCAGAAGATGGATTATAGTTTCCTAAATAATAAATTCCAAAATCAGCACCTGGGACACCGTCTGCACCATCAGCACCTGGGGCACCGTCTGCACCATCAGCACCTGGGGCACCGTCTGCACCATCAGCACCTGGGGCACCTTGTGGTCCAAGAATCTGACCCGCATTAGTCCATCCTGTTCCATTCCATGTCCAAAGGTTTCCAGCAAGGCTTTCTGCACTTGCAAGTAAAACTAAATATGTATCGCCAATGTTTGCATTTGTGATTGTAACATCTAGGTCTCCAAAATAATTAAAAGAACCTTTGAGTAGTGTAGAAGAACCATCTGCTCCGTCTTCACCTGCTGGTAATGTAAAACTTTCGTTATCATCAATTACCCAACCAGTTGCAGAATTAGGATCTTCACGAACTACATAAATTTTATTTGGATCAGTGTTATCTTTTACAAAAGCCCACCAATCACCATCTGCTAAACCTACTGGACCACCTTGGTAAATTGCAAGAAAAGCAGTTACGCTATTCCATGTACCAAGAAATAATGAGTCTTTACCGTCTGAACCATTTGATCCTGGTGCTCCTGGTGTTCCGTCTCCGCTACCACCTGCTGTAGTAAAACGTGCCATTATTATTCAAGACCTGTCTTGAGAACTGCAATTGCTGAACCATTTACATTTGTTATTGCATATAGCGCATTTGTTCCAGGTAGTTCAACAGAAAATGCTGATCCTGGAGCAATACGATATCCGTAATCAGATGCTGTTACTCCTTCTCCGCCAACATATACATATGCTGATGCGTGAATATTTTGAATTGTAATGTCCATTCCAGAATGCATTCCGTTTGGAGTTAATCGGGTAGCAGTTGTGCTATCAAGGGTTACGAGGGCATGTAGTGTCATACTTAGATTGTACCACTTATTTTACTTTAAAGGTTTTGTTTTTAATTTTAATTACTGAAGGCAACTCAGGTCTTGGAGTTGTAACTTTTACTATAGCCATTATAGACTACCTGTAATATCCCCAAGGACTGATATAGTTCCAATCAAAGGTGTCCAAATTGTTTCTCCGTCAATAGTTACTTGAAGGTCAAAAGTTAATTCTGTTACAACTGATTTATAACCAGTACCCCATAATTCAGTAATAGATGCTGGAGCCATAATGTCTACATATCCACTTCCTGCCGTAACTTCCAGGGAATCAAGAGCATCAGACTGAGGATCATAAGTAGTAGCCTCAAAGGTCCAATCAGAAGTATCAAAATATGTTACTTCGTCATCTTCTAAAAATTCAACACGAAGGGGTGAGGTGTCTCCTCTAACGATTTGCCATTTAATTCTGGCTGGATCTGCTCCAAATACTTCTGGTCCACAAAGAGTCATAGTAATAAGATTATACCATAAATAAAGACTAATACCTTGATTGGTGGGTATAGGACAAACCAAGGTATTAGCCAGTAATAAAAGTATACCATAATAGGACAATCTGGACATGATATTTAAAGTTATCAAATTGTTATAATAGACAATGTCCGTTTTGTTACCATAAGTCTATTTTGACCATGTATGCGATAGTGTATACTAAATATATATAAGAGAAAAGAACTATCTTTATAGTTTTAAAAGATATCTTTATATATAGTATATAGCAAATTATTTTTTAGTATTAGCGATATGATCAAGCAACATTTTATACATGTCGTCAAGTTTCTTTTCTTGGCGATCTCTAGATTTTACAGAATCAATTCTTTGGTCGTCCAAAGCGCTTTCTAATCTATTAATTTGATCTTTCATTGATGATCCAGAATTCGGCTTAAGTTCGCTGAGATAATGTTTAACCATCCACTTGATTCCAAGAGCGATTGATGATACAATTGTAAGAATGGCTACTAATAGTGAAGCCCAGTCTTGTATTGTCATAGTAACATTATTATAAGGGGTATATTACAAAAATGAAAACAGAGATACTCAATACGTTAGAGTATTCTAAGAATTTAATTATATCCCCTGACATGGATGGTTTTATGACCGCAAAATTATTAGAGCGTTTTAACGGTTCGCAAATAGTAGGTTCTTACGACAAAAATATTTTATGTCTCGCCGATGATATAGATCCGTCGGAATGTTTGTTCGTCGACTGCGATATGAATAGACAAGAGTTTGTATCTCTCGGCAATCATATGCGACTATTAGAAGACGGTATGTCAGTCGAGTCGTTTAATCCAAATGTTCACTTTGGCGTCACGACATATAGCGACAAGTTTCCTTTCGCAACCGCTTTTTTGATAAGTTTCGCAACAGAGGTTCAAACCTCACCTGCAGACCTTATACGCATGGCATTTGCTGATTCAACTCTCAAGAACATGGAGAAGTATGAGCCTAACATGCGAAACTGGTCTGATAGGATGGATCATCCTGCAGTTCAGTACATAATGGACAATTCGGACATTGCAAGAAAAGATGATGCACAAGCAAGGTTTGATTATGTTGATCAATCATTTACTTCTAAAAGATATAGCAAGGGACGTTATTTGACTACCCTTAATAGGGCCCTAGAAGACCACGGGATGAAGTTTAAACCATTTACCAAGGGTAATAAGTACATATGCGACAAAGTTGGCATAGAAACCCTTATAAGGTATAATAGAGATATCATATCTTACGCAGAGATATTTACAGGAGAGTATTCTGTAACATACGACCAGGAAAAGGAATGGAAATAAAATGTCACTAAGTAAAGAAGAAGCAGTCCAGTTAATGTGTGAAACTGTGAATAATTTTAATAGACAAATAGCAGCATCGCAAAATATGGACATAAAGAAAATTGAAGAACATATTGTTACTCAGGCAGAACAATTAAAGTATATGAATGGTTTGCTATATGATACTTTGTTGCAAGCCGATGTTATAACTGAGAGTTATTAATAATGGAAATAAAACAATATCTAATGAATTGTGATTTAGAAGATCTTTCTGAGTCTACCCAGGAAAAATACGAAAACCTTGCAAACCTTCGTATGTCAACTGAGAAGTATTGGAGAGATAGAATCTCTGCCGAAAATCAATCTAATTGATGATGAGATTCTGTTTTACAAGAACATCCGTTGCAACAAGTATCTGAAAATAATTTGACAGCCAGGTTAGGCTCTTCTTGCCAAAACTGATCTCTTCCCATGTTGTCTGTTACTGGGAAAGGACTTGATTCAAATTGTGGATTACTTGGCTCTGTTCTAACTTCTAAGTCCCAGGAATTTTCTAGATTATCTAATATGCCCATAAGAATATTATACTCTATTCCGTCGAAATCTGAAAAATTTTGTAAAACCTAAATACCCTAAAATCTGAATATTTTGTCTAGATGTATGATACATACTATACAAAAAATACACACAAAAAAATAGTGCGCCCATAATAGGCACACCATTCTCTTTAGTATCTTGGTAGATCTAGTTTAGCACCACTACCCGCAAAAGGTTTAGCATTTTGCAAGTGACTAGTGGGTGGTTTTACTGTGTTACTTTTCTCATGTGTGCCACCACATTGGTAGAAACCTTTTGTAGGTCTGCTACTACCTTATTCATTTCATCTGCGCTAGTAGCGGTAAAGTCAACGCCTAGTAATTGTGCGCCGTCCCATAGTGAGTATGTGATTGTCATTTATTTTCCTGCTCTCTTAGCAATTAGTGCTTCTACTTGAGCGATTTGCTCAGGGGTAGCGTTGCGATACGCATTGACGCTTTCTCTAATCCATGGGGATTTAGCCATAGCCTTTTCATGGGCTTCGTGACGAGCAATAGTCTGCTCTGCTAGTATTCTGTTTAGTGTATTCATCTTGAACACCTTTCTTTATTTTGTATACTGCAAGTATAACAGAGAAATGTCAAAAAGTCAAGTCCTGACACGGCGTGTCGTATGTGATGTCCGTCACACGGCACGTGTCAAATCGACACACCGATAACCTCACTATTGTTACGCAATCGTTATAATTCTCCCTAATAATGTGACCTACCTCTCATGTGATACACCTCACAATGTCCTTAATGTCCGTTTTGCACCCCTCAATTTGTCAGACCCCCCTGCTATACTTACAGTATCAAGAAAAAATGAGGTAAAGAAATCCTCTAAAGAAAGGTGGTCTCAAATGACTACACTAACAAAAATCCATGAGCATAACCCTATGCTTTCCGCTATCTCTAATGTAGGAGATGAGCAATTTACTTTCTGCGTAGATTGCGAACAAAACATTGAGCGTTGGTATAACGATACCGACCCTGAGCGACTACCTGAGTGGTCAGATTGGAAGGTGTCACTATGAATAACACTATGCAATTCATAGATGAGCAAGGCTTATGCGCTATGGATAACATCTGCGCTTTTTGCATAACACTATTTGACGGGTGGAATAGATTTTGCCCAGCATGTAAGGACTACAAGGGCGTTATGGCTCTCCCTGATTTTATCAACACTTATGGAAAGGAAGGACTCAAGAGATGAGTACCTATGTACCAATTAAATCCGTGTGTGGTGCGGTATCTACCACAATCGACCAGTATGACTATGACCTCAACCCTCATGGTGTTATCTGTTGCGATAATTGCCAATCTATCGTGCTATGCCGTAAGGCATGGGACTACCTATACAAGGAGGCTAAGTAATGAAAACACTTCAAGAAAAACTTGACGCAGTAGCGTTAGAGTTAGAGCCAACACTTTGGGATTTACTAAATGAAATTGAGGAAAAATAAATTGTTGGTAATTTTAATTGCAATGATTGTGTTTGGCTTTTTGTATTCACTCTAATAGTAAAGATCGCATGGATAAATTCCCTGCGATTTTTGCACGTGGCGGTTATCCACAGGGGGTGTGTATAACTAATGTGTTTAAGGTCACACTTTTATTTCCCCAATTTACGGCGTGTCGATTTGCTTTTTTGACATTTCTTTGCTATACTTCTAGTATAACAATTAAATAAAGATAAATAAGCAATGAGCCTTAGCAAATAAATGTGACTAGTATCACAGTGAGCCTAAGCAAATAAGTGCCCAATTTGTCAGACCCCCCTGCTAGACTTACTATAACAACAAACGAAAGGTAGTCAAAATGACTTACACTATAACACTCGAAACCTTTAGCGGTTCGACTAAAAAAATCAACCTTGCCTCTAAAGGTGCGGTTGCTCAATTCATCTCAACTTATCCAACTCAACTACCCGTTGGCGTTGCGGTTAAAGTATCCTGCGACCAATTAGGCGTTAGCGGAACACTAAGAGGAAAGGCGGTTCTCTAATGATAAACTCAGTAATGACAATTCCTTGCGAGGAATGCCACTCAACAGGTTTAATCTTTTTTGGTGATAATGATAATTTCGATGTCGAAACTTGCGTATGCGATTTTGGTATGGAACAAGACTTAAACTTATTTAACACCCCCGAAGCAAACTAAAGAATAGGAAATAGAACAATGGTACAAATCGAACACAACTTAAAGTTTATCACCGAGGTAAACGAAAATCACCCAATCGGAAAATCACTTGTTGCACTAGAAAAAGAAATGCAAATTGTAATGCTTGAGTCAATGCTTAAGGATTTAATCGCTCCAAAGTTAGGACCTATTCTTGATGAAATTAACGCAGGCGGTTCCTATGCAATTCTAAAGGTGGCCGAATAATGATGACACGAAAAGACTATGTAGAAACTGCAAGCATTCTAAATAAATTTGCAGATACAATTGACTCACACACTTTTCAAGATTTAATTTTTGAATTTAGTGAATGGTTTAGCGCAGACAATCCAAGATTTGATGAAAATAGATTTTGGGACGCTTGCGTTAAAGAATTAGCAAACGCATAAATAAAAATCCTGAGCAAGATCTAAAACTGCTCAACACATCAAGAAAAAATGCACGTGCAGTTATCCACAGGTCAGACCAAGTTATCCACAGGCTTAAGATGTGAGATTTATCACACCCTCTGAGCGTCTCATTATTTAAGACTACTCGCTAGTAGGTTGATAATTTATGAGTAATAGGCTAGACTTACATAGTAAGAAAAAATAAATAACCGAGATTTGTCAGACCCTCATGGTAGGATAGATTTAATAACAAAAAGAAAGAGGTCGCCCAATGGCTACTAAACTATACACAATACAAGATTTACTAATTGGTAAAACTTATCGTTCACGAAATCGTCACTTTGAGGGAGAAATTGTATCTGCCTCTCCACGCCCTGCAATTTGGTATGGAGAAAATACCGAAGCGTATGTCGTTGAAGTCTATGACCGCACTTTGCGAAATAAGTTTGCAACAGTAGCAGTAAAGGTTGGTGAGTAATGAATAACGAATACCTATACGCAGTAACAGTATCGTATGATAGTAATCCTGTTCATTGGACAGGTCGCTATGCAGATGCACTAAGTGCCGTTGATGAGTTTAATAAACACATTGATTGGGGATTTGCAGATGAGTATGCAACAGTTAATTTATCTGAGCCAAGTGGAAAGATGCACACCCGCACTTTCTATCGTGAAGGCAGAAGGGTTGTGACTAAGTAATGGAAATTTTTGAGTTTAATACTTTCATAAATGTCGAGGCAGAGTCGTATGATGAAGCCATAGATGTCTTTCAATTCCAATTAAAGTATGGAATAAATAAAGATAATGTCTATGTCGCAGACATAAATCAATTAACTAACAACAACGAAAGTGTAGAGGTATAAATAATGGGAAGCGTAACAGCAATTGGATTAGCAGATAGCGTCCTTGATTTAGAAACACAATTAGCGTATCACTTACAGGGTAATCACTATCCACCTGTTCCGCTTTCTATGGTGCAACCTTGCATAGATGCAATAGATGCATACTATGATGAGGACTATGACCGATTTATTGCTATGCCTGAAGGCGTATTCTATAAGGGCATGAGTCATGCACCTGCACACGCTATTGTTGACCAACACCACCTATCTTGGTTTATTGACCCAGTAGATAACTATGAAGATGAGGAATAAAATGTCTGCTACAATAAACAGTATGGAACTTAGATTTGCTGATAACTTATTGCCGTCTCAACTTATGGAAGGCGATCTAATCAAGGTTGATAATGAGTATGTAACTATTGAAACCATTACAGAAAATGAAGATGGATTTAATATTTACACTAGAAATGATTTCAATGAAGAAGGTCACATTTATTTATTTGATGATGAAACTATTGAATGGTATGTATTCTTTCAAGAGGAATAATTTCTAAAGTATTTTTATGTGCTTCCCTGCATAAAAATGCACGTGTGGCGTTTGTGATATTGATCACATTTAAGATGTTGACATTTTTTCCCATGTATGCTAAGATTAATTTATGAAGAAAAGTCCAGAGGAATTACGCAGGCTTATGGAATTACGCCGTAGCAATGCTGCCTCTGCCGTACCCTCTAAAAAATCCTACAACCGTAGAAAATGTCAGTCCGAAATGCTACAATTAAAGAACAACGAACAAGGAGAATAGCCCCATGGGAAATATAATCGAAGAACTACCTGAATACGATGAATATTATTCTACAGTTTGCCCTAACTGTAATGAAAATAATGTAGAAGATGAAGAGCCTATTTGTGGTTCATGCGCCCTTGATGAATTAGCAACCTCTTATGAAGACGCTGGTTTTGAAATGTGGCTTGGTCTTGAATAAACTAAAACGCTCTAACGATAGAAAGGTCGCTAATCTTGTCACTAAAAATGGAAAGCAAGCCGCAATTGCCAACACCTTTGGATTACCTGCTGGAAAGGCTTACTCGTGCCCTGGTGCTACCAGTGTATGTGAGTCAGTCTGCTATGCGGGAAAACTCGAAAAGATCTTCCCTGGAGTAAGGACTAACTTACTACACAATTGGGCCCTGCTAAAAGACGCAGACTATTTAACTATGCTTAATCTCATTGCTGAGATGATTGCTGATTTTAAGGCTGATTGTATAAAGAAAGACGCCCCTATGCTATTCCGCATTCATTGGGACGGTGATTTCTTTAATGATACTTATACCACTGCCTGGTCCGATGTAATTAAACTTAATCCTGATATTCAATTCTGGGTATACACTCGTGTGAAGAGTGCTGCTCTAATCCTTAAGGACATTGATAACCTATCTCTTTACTTTAGTACTGATAGTGAGAATGTAAAAATTGGTGTTGACCTAAAAATAAGTAGCGGTGTGCGTCTTGCATACCTTGCTAAAAATTTTGCTATTGGCCAGGCAGACATGAAAGAAATGATTGGTAAGCCTGGTGCTAAGTGCCCTGAAAATCTAAAAGCAATTCCACTTATCTCATCCGCTGGCTCGGCTTGCGTTTCTTGCGGATTGTGTGTATACTCTAAAGCAGACATAGTTTTTTCTGCTACTAAGAAATGAGATAACATGCGTATTACTCAAGTTATACTTTTGTTTTGGTTGTTGCTTCTTTTATTTTTCCATCAATAAAATAAAAGAGGCCACGTCGCAAAGATCCAAGTTTGTCAAGTTTATGATAGGCTTTTAAGATGTGATTAAGGACACACCGCAAATCCCCCGCTGGATTGGTATTTATGACATTTTTATGCTAAAATTATACTATAAGCAATTAACCCCCACAACAGAAAGGCAAGACCCAAATGACACTATCAGGATACACTTACCAAATCGGTGATTTATTCACAACAAGCAAGACAGGCGTTACAGGTCGTATCGCTGGTTTCGAGCCAATGTCTAATAAGGTTACTAGAGTTTCACTTGTCCTAGCAAACGGCTCTCGTCGCTTGGCTATGGTCAAGACCTCTAAGTAATCTCACAATGTGAGAAATGTCAGGTTTCGATTTGACATTTTTACAACCAAAATGTTACACTTAGGTGTAAGCAAATAACAACCCCTAAACAGAAAAGAGAAAAACAATGTCAGTAGCAACAGCAACATACAAGGTCGGCGATACTTTCACGACACAGAAGTCAAAGGTTACAGGAACTATCGTGGAAATCAACCCACAAGCAAATGGTAATGTTCGTGTAAAGTTAGATGTCAATGGACAGGCTCGTTACACAACTTGGACGGCTAAGTAATCTAACAAGCCAGTTAGATAGTAACTTAGTCCTGAGCATGACTACTAAAACTGCTCAACACCCCCTAACAAATAACCCACAAAAGAAAAGAGAAAACAGATGGCACGACAAAAAGCAATCTCAGTAAAGATACCTACACAGCGAGTTATTGACGCACTCACACAATCACTAGCAAAGTTAGAACTTGATTACACATCACAAGAAGCCAACGAAGCACGATACGAATTGCTACGCAAGGCATGGCAGAAGGAAGTGCAGGACTATGCTATTGCTAACATCAGTAAGGCAGAAAACTTCCGCACTAACTATCGCTCATGGAACAATAGTCTTAACATTGACTTTGACCTAACAGTTACAGAAAAGGAAATGCCTAAAGAGCCTGAAAAGGATTTCGAGTCAGTATCTCTGTATAACTATCGTGAGCAGAAAGAGGAAATCTCTAACGCTATTCGTATTCTAAAGATGACAGATGAGGAAGTAGTTTCTACATCAACTTATCAAGCGGTATCTCGTTATCTATAAATGAGGTTGGGTGGGGTGTAAAAGCCCCACTCCAATTCGCCAGGCTGATTAGGGCGATCATAGAAATACTATAGAGCCAGTTCACACCAACTGCAAGAAGTGTAACTACCTGAGTAAGTATCAAAACTGCTCCCCACAAGGGTCCTTGACAAATGTCAGTGGTACCCAGTACAATTGAATTAACCAACTACAGAAAGAGGCCCCCATGGACCAAACAGAAACATCAGTAACAGTAATACCAAACACAACGCAAGAATTCCTTCAGTCTCAAATTAAAATCAAAGATGAGCGCATTGCTCAACTTGAGGAGCACATCCAAAAAGTAACTCAGCGCTCATATGCAGATTCTGCAGACCGTAACCGAATTACAGAAGACATGCAAGAGTGGACCCTTAAGGCTTTAGAGGAAGGGACTATCAACGAATCAGAAGCAGAAGAGATTGCGGAAATCGTTGGATTCGAATTAACAAAAGAATTTGAATTAGAAGTTACAGTTCTTTATTCGGTAACCGTTAATGCTCGTGATGAAGAGTCTGCACAGAATTTAATTCACGATATTGATTTTGATACCGTTCAATATAACTCAGATAATATTTCTTGGTTATCATCCAGTATTGACAGAATAGATATTTAGTAGGGGGCTACTAATACAACTGGCCACCGTACAGCCAGTATAAATAAGTGGCGAAACATCCTGAGCACGATGTAAAACGGCTCACTTTTAAATTCCCAAAAATTTACACGTGGGGTTATCCACAGGTTATCCACATGATTAAGGTCACATGTGTTTAAGATCACCTTACGATATGTCCTAATTGCCCCATGTTTACTTATACGATTTGACTTTGTCAGTCCCGCCATGTATACTTAGATTAACAACAACAGAAAAGGAAATAAACTCATGGCACATGAAATCGAAACACAAAATGGTAAGGCTTCATTCGCATCATTTCGTGAACCCGCTTGGCATGGATTGGGTACCGTATTTACAGAAGAAAAAACAACCGCAGAAATGCTACAGGCTGCAAGCCTTAATGGTTGGAATGTTCGTCTGGAAGATTTGGAAACCCCTACACATCTAACAAGCGACAAAAACTATCAGTATGTTTTGCGTACTAACCCAACAGATAACTCTCAGACCGACATTCTTGGTGTCGTTGGTGAGCGTTACCATGTAATGCAGAATGAAGATTTATTCTCATTCGGTGACAACATTCTTGATGGTGGTGGTCGTTGGGAGACGGCTGGTTCAATCAAGGGTGGTCGTGTCGTATTCGGTGCGTTAGCACTAGAGCGTGAAACAATTCTTGACCCTAACGGTGTTGCAGATAAGGTAAAGACTTATTTACTTATCAACACATCACATGATGGTTCAATCGCTATTCAAGCAAGCATCACACCTGTTCGTGTTGTGTGCGCTAACACTCTTAATCTTGCACTTAACACAACCAAAAAGAAAAACGGCGTTAAGCAATCATTCAAGATTCGTCACACACAGACAGCAAGCGGTAAGGTAGCCGTTGCTCGTGAGACTCTTGGCATGGCTCATAAGTACATGGACTCTTTTGACCTCATGGCTAAGGCTATGATTGAAAAAGAAATCACCGCCATTGACTTTAACAAAATCATTCTTGCTGCTTATCCTAAGCCAGAGGCAGATGCTAAGGGTGCTTTCAAGAAATGGGAAAACAAGGTAGATACAATTAACGACATCTATACAGGCGAGTTTAATGGTATGATTGCTGGTAATGCGTGGGGTGCTTTCAATGCACTTACTGAACGCCTTGACTGGCACCGTTCTGCTCGTGGTGGTTCTAACGAATCCATTCTAGCATCAGCATCAGGATTTGACCCTGCTATCAACGCAGAAAAAAATCGTTTGCTAAAAGTTGTGCAAAATGTTTTGCAGATTGCATAACTAAAAAAGTTCCTGAGCAAGAATTAAAACTGCTCGCATGGAGTGTTAGCATAGTTGGTTAATGCGCTACCCTGTCACGGTAGAGATCACGGGTTCAAGTCCCGTACACTTCGCAAAATTGCCACGTGTGAAAATTAGTACAAATCGGACATAAAAATGTCAAATAAAAAAATCTTTACGAAGACTATAAAAGATCCCCCAAAATGTCAAACCATAAAATCTTTACGATAGAGTTGACATTTCCCCTAGATTGTGCGATAATTAATACATGACCCAAACAATGAGAACGATTGACGAATTAGTCAATGAGATGTATATGGACAATGAGCCACATCTCGAATACATGGAGAATATGAACGGTGGGGATTGTGATTGTAACATCCACACTACCTTGAATACAATAGTCAAATACTGGTGGGATGAGGAGAACTGATGTTAGGTTATACATATAAGGATATACAAGCCTTTGGTAATAGTTTGACTTGGGCTATTGATACCGCCAAATCTCAGGGTAATGAGCAACAATGGAAACAATTATTAATAGTATGGGATTTCTTTGAAGGATTATTAGCAGAGGGGTATGTAGAAGATGTGGAGTAAGTATACATTTGTTTGTGACCCTGATGAGTGTGATGCTCTTCTTGAGTTTACCGCCAGGGATGGCTTTGGCTTTCCTTTGGGATCTGTAAAGATGACCTGCCCCTGTGGACGCAAGATGGCCTATATTGGTTATGAAGATGCTTGGGAGCCTATCCTTGCAGATGTGACGAAGGTCACACCCCGTACAGTTGTCAAAATCAACACCAACCCGTATAATTAATACTATGAACCCAAACACACTGATAGAGTATATAAAGATAAACATCATCTCTCTAGAGCAAGACCTAGAAAACGAGGACGGTGCTGATAGCATTGTTCCTTACCTTGAAGGTGCCATTGATGTATCCCGCCATTATTTGGAGGCAGTCAATGGAGAATAACACAACGCTTGACCCATATCTACGCAAACAAGTTGATTTAGGTATGGACGGTGCAGACATAATGCATGGCCACTTAAAGACTATGATGTATGAGGCTGAAAAGCAATTGGCTGAGTATGTTGACAACGATGATGAACAGTATGACCAAACAGTTAATCGTTTACACCTTGAAGGATACCTTGACGGTTTGTCAGAACTATATGGTTTGACATATGCTATTGCTTTTGCCAAAGGAGAAGTTAATGGATAACTTTATTGAAATGACTGAAGAAGAATGGTTTAACACTTATAAGCCTATTAAGAATCATCTTGAAACCACATCTTCATTTGACGGACACATGTTTGAGACATATGGCTCAGAGGTAGAGTTTGTTAAGACCCAAGACACTGATAAGATATGGATGCTTGGCGACGGTGACGACGGTGGCATGTATATCTGGAACGGCTGGGGATTTGTAAATAGAATAGGATACTTTGTCACTGAGGTACCCTGCCCACCTGACACGACTATTCAGGTCCAAGTTGGTATCCCATGGTACTACTGTGAGGCCTGCGACTCAGAATTGGAAGACCCTGATAATCTTATCAGAGATGCCTTCCAAGAGCATGATTTGGAAAAATGCCCTAATTGTGCTACACTTGAAGAAATGACCCTAGTAGGATTGGATAACAAATGAAAACACAAGTAAGAGATTTAGTATTGGTAGGAAGTTTTGCTGTTGACTCAGGCCAAGCAATGGTAGGCGACCCATGCTACCTTGACGGCTGGAAAACAAATAAAGGTGAAGAATGGAACTTAGAGGGTAAGGCTGGAGATTACTCTTATCATGGTGCTAGTGCTATGACCCTTGCGGCAGACGCAGGAGTTTTAGGTGACGGTAGTGCAGTAGTATTTAATACTGGATATGGTGACGGTTACTATCCTGTCTATGTGCAATATAACGAAGACGGACGAATTGTCAAAGTAGTAATTGATTTTGCCGATGATGTGGAGTCAGAGTAATGGGTGCACGGATCAACTATGTATTTAAAGACTCATTAACTAAGCCTTCAGTTGTACTTTACAGTCACTGGGGTGAGACCGAATGGCAGCGGGACCTAGCAATGGCCCTGCAGCATTCAAAGCCTAGGTGGATAGACGCCTCATATGGTACCCGTATGATGATTAGTTATCTTACGCAAGACTCAGTCTTAGATGAGACAGGGTTTGGTATCTATGCTATTAATAACGATGAGTATGAATTTTGGGACACCACTGTAATCATCGACTTCAATACTAAGACTATCTATGAACTGGGCTCAGACATCCAAGTCAATTGGGACTTATTCGTAGCAGCCTATCGTCCAGTTTTAATGGAGCAAATCTAGGGAGTGGGTCCTCTAGATTATAGGGTGGAAGGGGCAGGCGTGGGGCTTGCTCTTTCCCCCATTTTTTGGTACAATGGATACAAGGGAGAACTATGCGTATAAGCAGACGAGTCACAGAGGAAGAAAAGGTTGCCAATAAACTAGGCAATACTATTTCTGACCTGCGAGTTGATTTGGAATTGGTCGGGGAATACATAGCAAAATCTCAGCCCTATGTAGTGTATAATCGTTTACAGGTAATAGCAGAATCAGCCAAAGAAACTAAGGAAGGTACAAATTATGCCAGCAACAACTTTTGAAAAGAAAGCGTTAATCCTTGGACAGTTATGGATTAATTTTAAAGCAGAGGATGAGTGGGTAGACTTCTTTGTTTACAATGATTTAGGTTTGCCACTTGCTTTTGCATTTGCCGAGGGAATAATTAATCAAACTCCAACACTAGAGCAATACATAAACGAGACATGGGATTTATTTATTGAAGGTCTTGGCGTTGAGGATACAGGGTTTGAACACATTGAAGAGTTAGTCGATAACGACTGACCTTCTGTGCCCGAAAGGGCACGTGCATTATCATTCAACAAACCATCAAACCTTATATCTAAAAGACATTACGAACCTCCAAACCTTTCCCCCTCCAAAACATTACGATCCAAACCTTTATTTCCCCAATGGTGGTATAATTTGTATATGAGTCCTAGACACTTTGCTAAATATGCTAAACAAGATCCTAAACAATATAAGGCATTCTCTGATTCTATGTGGAATGGTTTTGTATCTGCTACTAAGCATGTTCCCTTTATGGGTAAGTTCTTTTCTTTCACTCCCGCCCCAGAAATCCTTAATAATCCTATTAGTAATGGCGAAGCCATTGGTGTTGCGCTTGGAGATCTCTACGATTTATCGCAGGGGATAGACAAGCAAGAACCACCAGTAGAATAACAAACCATTATCTCCTGGTTTCTTTAAATAACATAAAGGTTTGTTTAAAAAACATTACGATTATCGACAATTTCTCCCTGGTTTTGGGAGATTTTTTTATGTGGTTTTAAGGTTTGAAAGGACTTGACAAACCATTATATCTGTGATATCATCCGCTGCGAGGATATAAGGTTTGAAGGTTTGACAATATGAAGGTTTTGTGATAGGAGGTTTGGGGCCCCAAGACATTACGAACGCCTCTATAAAAGCGCTCCATCCTCCACTAGTCTCCACTTCACTCCACTTCTACCCTATCTAATAATATTATCAGTAAGATTATTATGTGGATAAACCTGTGGATAACTTCTTAAGTAAAGGCTAAGAAACCTTAAGTAAAGGCTAAGAACCTGTGGATAACTCTCTGATATACTTAGTATATGACAGAACAAACCGAAGAAAAGATCCCAGGATATAAGCAAAACCCTCCTGATTGGTGTGATGATTGTACTATCCAAGATAGTGTTTGTACAATATGTGGCTGTAGCCATAACTGCTAAACCTGTGGATAACCGACGGTAAATAAAGATTACGATACACCCTTTATAGCCCTATTGACCATACGGATCAAACCTTTTCGAGTTATCTTCGACGCATCAAATGTCTCAGTATATCCCCCTTGTGGCATATCTGCCTTATCCAGGAAATGTCCATACTTGGAAGTAAGGGTTTGTACTACTAGGGATTCTATGGCTCTCGCTTCATCCCGTTCGGGAAATGCCCAATATTTTATGAGTATCCAACCCTTGGTCCTATGGCTCGCAAACCTTCTACCTGAGACATCAGATATACCTATCTTGATAGCCTTATGCATTGGGCTGTATAGTATATATAGCAGGGTCATATGTACATTATACTTGACATCCCCTGCCAAATCTGAGATAATGGTTGTATGTATCCTAACTGTGGAACCTATGCTGGCTATCGCAAACACCATAACCACAAGACTAAACCATGTATTGAGTGTTTGGCTGCATCAGGTGTCTACAATAGATTACGATATGCCAAGAATAATCGTGCACATGTAACTGCTAAGTATCGTGCCTCAAACCTTGATAAAGTAAGAGATAGGGAAAGATCTAAGAATAGGCGACGCAGAGCAAAGATTACGAACGACTATAATGAACTCCAGGTTATATCTGTCTATGGGATTGATTGCTACTTATGTGGGTTAGAGATTGACTTTATGGCTCCCCGAAAATGTGGGGTCAAGGGCTGGGAGCAGGGTTTGCATATCGATCATCTTGTTCCTATTGCAAAGGGTGGCTCAGATACATTGGAAAATGTCAGACCAGCACATGGTTTATGCAATTTAAGAAAGTGGGCAAATATATGATTAACATGGAAATACCTGATCCATTTCAAACCTTTGTAGCCAATAAATACGCCAATGCCAAAGGGTATGTTCATGACTGGTTTAGTGGTGAATGGTCTTATAGATGTTTAACTTGTAAGGATGATCTATCTGCTCCGTCCCGCAAAATTATGACAAAGATTCGTCTCTATCATACAAGGAATGAGTGCTTAGGGGGATACTAACCACTAGTGCCCGTGTAGGGCATAGGAAGGTTTATTACCTCTATTTTTCGCCGAACTTTAATTCATAATTTTTATCCTTAGTAAACCACAAAAGGACCGAGTACCTGTCTTCATTTATAAATTTTACTTCATGAAAAGATGTATTTTCCGCCGACTTAAATATAACTAAATCTCCAGACATGGGCATAATTTCCAGACTAAGGTACGGGAACTCCAATGGGCCAGAGTTGTTAGGAGTATTTAAGTACAATATAGCGCTGTATTCGTAATGATCATTAAACCCAGAGTCTGTGTCTAAGTGTCCACTAACTTGAGCGCCAGGTAATTGTTTTGCTAACCAAAACGATGAAAGATATAATTGTTGATTATCCTTAAATTCATCTGATATAGATTTTACTGAAAGATTAATAATTGTTTCTATTTTGTTTTGTATTTCGTCTATACCAGTAATAATTTTTGCTGATTGTTGTTTGTGAAATTTGTCATCTCCAAACATTTTTTGGAATCTTAGTCTTTTTGGTCCAGTAATAAAAGAATCTTGATTTTTGTTTATATAATTAATTATAAATTCAGCATCTTCACTGTTTATAGAATTTTTTAATACTCTTACTGGCTCCATATTGACAAGTATACCATGAAGTGGTATGATGTATATATGACATGTACAAAGTATGGGTGCGACTACCAATTAGACCTTGATGGCCAGGTAACCTGTGCTGTTTGTGGGGCTATGGATGATGACGCATCAACTCCAATAACATTAGATATGTTTGAGGCTCAGGTTGATTTTGAGTGATGGCTCTGATATAATAATATGATGCTAACAATAACTCTAATCCTA
>Ga0209598_10000722_pt1 | contig 26816 bp, 22 predicted proteins | sample M_140807_EF_Meta_FD_187317 | JGI IMG/M metagenome (GOLD analysis project Ga0209598, IMG submission 187317) | Freshwater microbial communities from Lake Montjoie, Canada to study carbon cycling - M_140807_EF_MetaG (SPAdes) (version 2) | ecosystem: Environmental > Aquatic > Freshwater > Lake...
GTAGCTCGTCGGGCTCATAACCCGAAGGTCGGAGGTTCGATCCCTTCCCTCGCAACATCATCCCGCTCCCGATTCCTATCGAGAGCGGATTTTTTTTGTCGTAAGTTTGTACTATTAAAATAAGGGAATGAAAGTCGGTTTTGTGAACATATTTGGTAAGCCTAATGCAGGAAAGAGCACTTTACTGAACGCCATTATGGGCGAGAAGATGGCTATTGTATCCTCCAAGGTCCAAACCACAAGACATAGAATCAAGGCCTTTTTGAACAAGGAAGACGAGTATCAAATTATTTTCTCAGATACGCCAGGGATCATTGATCCTAAATATAAGCTACACGAGAAGATGATGGGGGCAGTCAAATCTGCCTTGGAAGATGCAGATCTTGGGCTTTTAATGGTGGATGTGCGGGACGATTTTGACGAAATAGACGCCATGTTCACTGCTTTAAGGCTAAAAGTACCTTGTATCGTGGTCATGAATAAGTCGGATTTGGCAGAAGGTGGCAGGGTAAAAGAGGCAAATGCCTTTTTTAGTGCAAAGCCTTATTGTTCTAAGATAATTTCTATTAGTGCGTTGAATAACAGTGATATAGACAGGTTATTGAAAGTTATATTACAATTAATTCCAGAAGGGGGGCATCCATTCTTTGACCAGTCAGACTTGAGTGATTTGCCTACTAAGTTCTTTGTAAGTGAAATTATTAGAGAGAAAATTTACCAGTTGTTTGGGGAAGAAATTCCATACCATACAGCCGTGCTGGTGAATTCATTTAAGGAGCAACCCCTTTTAGTGAAGATTCAGGCAGACATTGTAGTGAATAGAGAATCACAAAAGGCCATCATTATTGGGGAGAAGGGTAAGTTGATTAAGGAGATTGGGACATTGGCAAGAAAGGATATCGAAGCTTTTATTGGCTCCAAAGTATACCTTGAATTGCTTGTAAAAGTAAAGCCTAAGTGGAGAGACAATGAGTTGAAGTTAAAAGAATTTGGATACTAATAGTATTTATATAAATATTATTAAGTTATTGATATATAGTATTTTAAGATAGTTTATTTGATTATTAAATTTAAGTTTTATGAGTTTTACAGTCGCTATAGTAGGAAGGCCCAATGTGGGAAAAAGCACGCTGTTCAATCGCTTTTTAGAAGAGCGTAAGGCCATTGTGGATGATATAAGTGGTGTAACCAGAGACCGTCAGTATGGTGTGACAGAATGGAATGGTAAAAATTTCAACGTCATTGATACAGGTGGTTTTGTACCTGATTCAAGTGATATGTTTGAGACAGAAATTAGAAAGCAAGTAAGAATTGCGATTGACGAAGCCAATTGTATCATCTTTATGGTGGACGCAGCGGTGGGTATGACCGATTTAGATGCTGCTATGGCAGATATGTTAAGAAGAACTACCAAACCAGTATTAGTAGTTGCCAATAAGGTAGATAATTCAAACAGGGCATTAGACGCTACAGAGTTTTATAGCATGGGTTTTGAGCATAACTATTTTGTGAGTTCTATTTCTGGAAGTGGTACTGGGGATTTATTGGATGCAGTGACTTCTTTTATTACAGAAGTGCAACCAACAGACGAGGAATTGGAAGCAGCAGACAATGTGCCTAAAATTGCCATTGTAGGCCAACCAAACGTGGGCAAGTCATCCTTACTTAATGCTTTTATAGGTCAAGAAAGAACCATTGTGAGTGATATCGCTGGAACAACTAGGGATACCATCCATACACATTATAATATGTTCCAAAAGGAGTTTATTTTGATTGATACTGCTGGAATTAGAAGAAAGAATAAGGAAAAAGACGATCTAGAATTCTATTCTGTGATTCGTGCGATTAAAGCAATGGATGAGGCTGATGTATGTTTAATGGTGATAGACGCGGTAAAGGGGATCACAGCCCAGGATCTTAGTATTTTTAGCCTAGCTGCTAAAAAAGGGAAGGGCATCGTGTTTTTAGTGAATAAATGGGATTTAGTACCTAAGGAAACCAATACGGCAAGAGACTACGAAAAAAGGCTAAAAGACAAACTGGCACCTTTTACAGATGTGCCGATTCTATTTATTTCAGCCGTAGAAAAAACCCGTATTTTTAAAGCGATTGAGATGGCATTGGATGTATATGAGAATAAACATCGTAAAATTCCAACATCTAAGTTGAACGATATTATGCTAAAGGCGATTGAGAAATACCAAGCTCCAGTAGTGAGGGGACATGTAATTAAAATCAAATTTGTGCAGCAATTACCTACCCGTGTACCTAGTTTTGCCTTTTTTACCAATTTCCCTGATGACGTAAAGACACCTTATAGAAATTACCTGGAAAACCAGGTGAGGGCAAATTTCAATTTTACGGGGGTGCCAGTTCGTATCTACTTCAGAAAGAAGTAGTTAGGTTAAAAAAACTATGAATTTGGTGTTAATTATAAAATAACATGAATTTAATTAGTTAAATTTTGGTGAATGTATTGTTAAACCCTATCTTCGCCATCGTATTTTTTATACTAAACTTAAAACATTAAAAATGAAAAAAGTATTCGCAATCTTCGCTATCGCTGCTTTAACTGCATGTGGTGGTGCTTCTACTGAAGCTACAACTGATTCTGCTGCTGCAACTGTTGATACAGCTGCTGTTGCTGTTGATTCTGCTGCAATGTCAATGGATTCAACTGCTACTGATTCTGCTGCTACTAAGTAGTTATAGAAGTTTTTTAAATAACTTCTTGCAAGAAGGTCCTTTCCGAAATTTCGGAAAGGATTTTTTTTGTGCCTAACTCAATGCGGTTTCTTACATTTGATTCCTTTTGGCATCAATATTGCCTATATATGTAGAGACGGATATAGCCTAAAATAAATGAAGGCTTATGTCATTTTGACTAGAATAATAAAACTCAACACATTGGATAAACAATTTTTATTTAAAACAGACGACGAAAACGAATTCATCCCCTTATTCACTTTTAACGAGCAGGATATGGAAAATGAACCTGCACTTGTGATAGAAGAAATGATCCCAATCCTACCTTTAAGGAACACCGTATTGTTTCCTGGGGTAGTCATTCCTATTACAGTAGGAAGAGATAAGAGCATTCAAGCAGTGAAAGCAGCTTATGCTAAAGATAAATTAGTAGGGGTATTGGCGCAAAAAGACGGGAATGTAGAAGATCCCAATCCGGCAGATTTATGTGCGATAGGTACCGTGGCAAAGATCATTAAAATGATCAAGATGCAAGACGGGGGCACAACCATTATCATTCAAGGTAAAAAACGTTTTGAGTTATTGGAGATGGTAGAGGAAGATCCTTTTTTCAAAGGGAAAGTAAAGTTAATTGAGGATGTACCTGTTAAAAAAGACGATAGCCATTTTGAAGCTTTATTGTCTACCACAAAAGATCTAGCTGGACAGATCATTCATTTGTCTCCTAACTTTCCTTCCGAGGCAACCATGATTTTAAAAAATATTGAAAGCCCAATTTTCTTGCTCAATTTTGTTGGAAGCAACCTCAATATTGATTTACAAGAAAAACAAGGCTTACTAGAAATCAATGGCGTGAAGGAGAAAGCCGAAAAATTAGTTGAATTCCTACAAAAAGAATTACAGTTTGTAGAGCTAAAGAATAAAGTAGCCAATAAGACCAGAACAGAAATAGACAAACAACAAAGAGATTATTTTTTACAGCAACAACTTAAAAGTATCAAGGATGAGTTAGGGGGTGATCCTAACGAACGCGAAGTGGCTGAAATGAAAAAGAAGGCAGAACATAAAAAATGGCCTGATGCTGCAAAAAAATTATTTCAAAATGGGTTAGAAAAATTGGAGCGTATGCATCCAAGTACACCAGATTATTCTGTGGTATACAATCACCTTGATTTATTATTAGACATTCCTTGGGATGAATATACAGATGATAATTATGATTTGAAGCACGCCAAGAAAGTCTTAGATGATGATCATTATGGCATGGGTAGAATCAAAAATCGTATTTTAGAATACTTAGCTGTATTAAAATTAAAGGGAGATATGAAGAGTCCTATTCTTTGTTTCTTAGGCCCTCCAGGCATTGGAAAAACTTCTTTAGGCAGGTCCATTGCACATGCCATTGGCAGAAAATATACTCGTGTAAGTTTAGGTGGGCTCCATGATGAAAGTGAAATTAGAGGGCATCGTAAAACCTATATTGGTGCAATGCCTGGAAGAATCATTCAAAGCATTCGTAAAGTAAAAACATCCAACCCTGTGATGATACTGGATGAGATTGATAAAATAGGAAAAGATCAAAGGGGAGATCCATCTTCGGCATTATTAGAAGTATTGGATCCTGAACAAAATCATAGTTTTTATGATAATTACTTAGAATCTGAATATGATTTAAGTAAGACTTTATTTATTGCAACAGCAAATGATATCAGTCAAATTCAGCCTGCATTAAGAGATCGTTTAGAAATCATTGATCTAAGTGGGTATGCGGTAGAGGAAAAAGTTGAAATTGCTAAAAGACATTTGTTCCCTAAGCAAAGAGCATTACACGGTCTAGAGAAATACAATTTCAAAATACAAGATAATGTATTGGAAAAAGTGATTGAGGATTATACAAGAGAAAGTGGTGTGCGTGAATTAGATCGTCAATTGGCTTCGATCATGCGCTATCAAGCAAAACAAATTGCAAATAAAATAAAAATCAAACCAACTGTAAGTAAATTAGACCTACTTAAAATTTTAGGTCAGCCTAGGTATAGCAATGAGATTTATAAAACAGTGAATATGCCAGGTGTAGCAGTAGGTTTAGCTTGGACTTATGTGGGTGGTGATATCTTATTTATTGAAACTTTACTTTCAGATGGCAAAGGGGAATTAAAATTAACCGGAAACTTGGGTAATGTGATGAAAGAAAGTGCTACAACTGCCATGACTTATTTACAAGCCAACGCAAAAAAAATTGGGGTTGATCCAACCCTTTTTAACACAAAGTCTGTGCACATGCACGTGCCTGAAGGTGCGGTTCCTAAGGATGGTCCTAGTGCTGGTATCACTATTTTAACTGCTTTAAGTTCTGCCTATACGGGAAGGAAGGTGAAGCCATTTTTAGCTATGACAGGAGAGATCACATTGAGAGGTCAGGTTTTACCAGTTGGTGGCATCAAAGAAAAAATCTTAGCTGCTAAAAGAGCCGGTATGAAAGAAATTATTCTTTGTTGGCAAAACGAAAAAGATGTGAATGAAATTGACCAAGCATTTATTAAAGGTGTCAAGTTCTATTATGTGAAAAATATGCAACAGGTGCTAGATTTAGCCCTTGTTTAACTGATTTTTAAATTCCAAACCCTAGCTTTGTTACATGCGTGGTATTCAATTCATCTACAGGCTAGGGTTTTTTATTGCCTGCTATTTAAATAGCAGTTGGTTCATAGGAGGTAATGCCTTATTTGCTCAGTCTACAGCAGGGAATGCCGTCTACCAATTTTTAAAATTACCTTATTCCGCTAAAGCAACAAGTTTAGGGGGGCTTAATATTAGTTTAATTGGGAATGACCTTGGTTTAGCCATGATGCAACCTGCTTTATTGTCCACCAATTTGGATGGTGAATTGCAATTGAGCGTGAAGCCCTATTTTGCGGGCATCCAACAATATGATTTAAATGGGGCCAATAAATTAAAATCAGATTGGGTGATAGGATGGGGTGTGCACTTTATGGACTATGGAAGTATTACACAAACAGATGTATTAGGTAATGAATATGGGAGCATCAATCCCAATGAATATGCAATTCAGGTGGGTATTGCAAAAACCTATCGGGATAATTTTCATTTTGGCACACAAATAAAATTCATACAATCTAATTATGGTCCATATAAATCCAATGGCATTGCAATGGATGTGGGTGTAAGATACCTATCACCTTATGGGCTGTCACAATGGAGTATTTTATTACAAAATGTGGGGACGCAATTAAAATATTTTCAGGTGAAGGAAGAATTGCCATTGAATTTAATACTTGGCTGGTCTAAAAAATTAGAAAATGCGCCCTTGCAATTTTCGGTGACAGCAGAGCGATTATCTGTATGGAATGACAACTATTATGATATGGATTTTTACAATGCGGAGGGGTATAAAAAGCCTGGGTCGCTTCAAAATCTATTTAACCACCTTGTATTGGGGTCACAATTTTATATTGGAGAAAACTTTGAATTAGATTTGGGATATCATTTTGCTCGAAGATTCGAATTGAACCTTCCCAATCAAGCCAATAGTTTAAATGGTTTAAGTGCTGGCTTTGGATTTCCCTATAAAAGAATTCAATTTCAATATGGCACAGGCTTTTTTCAAAAAAATAGTTACCATCATTTCACTTTGCAATACACATTAAAGCAAAAAGATTAGTCTAAAAGTAATGCACTAGTTTAAGCGACTCAATTTATCTATTACAATTTCTTATCCCAGATTTCCATCTTCATTTATTTTTGTTTCTTTGGCATGACTGCTTTTGGTTTATTGGCAGGTGTAGTCACTTGTTTAGGCTCTATTGTTGGCTTTTTAGGCAAGGTAGATTTATTGACTGTAGGATTATTTGTAGCAGGAACTTCAATCATTGGTTCGTTATTAGAAATTAAGCTGTAATCTGATTCTGCTTCAATGCCTTCTCCATCTTCGTCTGGCAAGGTTAAATCAATACTTGAATCCTTACCTACAAAATTGACATTAAAATCGGTACTTAAATTATCTGGCTTCACAAAGCTTGCGTTTCTATCTAAATTACATGCTGGATCATTTGCAACCTTATTCATAAAATAGGCCCAAATAGGTAAGGAGCCATGTGCACCTTGTCCAAAATAATTATCTGTAAAACGAATGTATCGGTCATCTGCACCCACCCATGCACCTGCAAGTATTTGTGGTGTGTATCCCATAAACCATAAATCACTATTGTCATTGGTCGTTCCTGTTTTACCTGCTACAGCTTGCGTTCCAATATCATAAGAATACATACTTCTACCGGTACCTTTTGAAATCACACCCTCCATCATACTCACCACAGAGTAGGCAGTTAATTCACTAATCACTTTTCTTCTTTGTGGGGAGAAGCTTTCTAATACATTGCCATTTTTGTCTTCGATACGATTGATAAAAAATGGTTGTGCATTGTAACCTCCACCTGGGAACATCGTATAAGCTTGTACCATTTCAAATAAAGATACTTCACAAGCACCTAATGCAATAGATGGATAGGCTGGAATCTCTGCTTGAATATTGGATTTTTTTAAATAGGCTACTAGTTCTTTTGCTGCTTCGTTTCCATCTCCATTGATTTGCTTCATGATATAAGCAGTGGCACAGTTTCTAGATTCTGCTAAAGCTTGCGCCATTGGCATAGCTTGTCCGGTACAAGATTTTGACGTATTGGGTACCATGCCATAACCTTCAAAATTTTGTTGTTGATCTTGAACAATACTAAATGGTGTAAAGCCAGATTTTTCAATAGCCAAAGAATACAATAATGGCTTCATGGTAGAACCTACTTGTCTTCTGGTATTGATATTGACATGGTCATATTTGAATGTCTTAAAATCAATCCCACCTACCCATGCTTTGACTTCACCGGTAAAAGGGTCTACCGCTAAGAAACCTGTTTGTAGCATTTGCTTATGGTACTTTAATGAGTCCATTGGTGTCATGATGGTATCGATGAATCTATTTTTATTCCATGCAAAAACACGCATTGGTAAAATTTCATCAAATGTTTTTCTGATATCAGTTTCCTCCATCTCCTCACGTTTCAAATTCCTCCAACGATCGGTTTGTTTAACGGCTAATTCTAATTGGTTATTAAAGTCTTTCCAAACAGCGCCTGTTTTGATATTAGATTGTTTATTAAATTCTTTTTGTAAGTAGGCCATATGCCTTGCAACTGCTTCTTCTGCATACAATTGCATGCGAGGGTTAATGGTGGTATAAATTTTTAAACCATCTCTATATAAGTTATAAGCATCTCCATTGTTTTTCTTATGTTCCTTACACCATTTTTTCATATACTCTCCCAGGTAACTTCTAAAGTAGGGGCCTAGACCATTGTTCTCGTCCAGCTTCTTAAAATTAGTGACCAATGGCAATGCTTTTAGTTGAACTGCTTGATCATCGGTAATGTATTTTTGACCAGCCATTCTATTCAATACCAAGTTTCTTCTTTCAATGGCTAATTTAGGATTCCTATTGGGGTTGTATTTAGTAGGGGCATTGATCATGCCAATTAATAAAGCTGCTTCTTCGATTGTTAAACGATCTGGTTCTTTTTGGAAAAACGATCTAGAGGCATTGCTTACGCCAAATAAATTTTCACTAAACGGGACTGTATTTAAATATAAAGTGATGATTTCTTGCTTAGTGAAATTGCGTTCTAATTTAATAGCAATGATACTTTCTTTAATTTTTTGAATGATTCTTAAAAGTTTATTTTTTGTACCCCAGTTATCCGTAAACAAGTTTTTTGCAGTCTGCATAGTGATGGTAGAAGCACCACCTTGACTGCCCAGAAAAGCGACTGCTCTCAATAAGCCTTCGCCGTCAATACCGTAATGATCATAAAATCTTTTATCTTCTGTAGCAACTAGTGCTTGCAATAAGTAGGGGCTGATATCTCTGTACTTCACACTAATTCTATCTTCTAAATAAAACTTACCCATGGGCGTACCATCTTGTGCATATACCTGACTCGCCAAAGAGGCTGTTGGGTTTTCAATATCATCTAGATCGGGCATATCCCCAATCCATCCAAAATTAAGCATGAGTATAAACAGTAAAAAGACACCTGCTGCAATTAGATAATATTTCCAAAATAGCCTTACCCAATTTTTTGGCCCTTTTTTAATTTCTTTGGCTGTTGTTTTATTTTCTGAATTCACTATTTACCATTTAAGGTTTAAAATTGTAATTTGACTTATCGCGCTTATATTGTTCCAATTGCTCCTGATTATTAATCATAATGATATTTGACTTTCCAATCAATGTTAGATCGTATTGTTTTTTAGGAATGAAAGAAATAATTTCTGTACTTAATCTTGGCTTCACTTTATTGATATAGGCTAGACCATCAGATGCATTAGTAAATGGTCCAATCCAAACGATATGACTTTGATCTGTAAACTGAACATAAGTCACTGCCAGGTTTAGTTTTCTGAAATCTTCTGCATTGACATCTTTTAAAGCATTTTGAATTTCTTTTACAAATGCAGCAGAAACATTGATTGTTTGTAAAGCAATATAATGCTGTTCTAAGCTATCATTGGTGAAAACAATTTGATTTGATACAGTTAGCGTTTGAGCACTGTCTTTTTTTGTACTTACTGGCGCCATATTATTTATTTTGCCGATGCTATTTAAACTACTGTCATTCTTTAATACAATTGTAGGGATTTTAGCTTGTTCAAGTACTTCTTCTTTGGCATTGACCAATTTATTTGGTTTTTCTATTTTTAATGCTGCAAGATAGGCTTCCGTTATTTTTCTATTATTGATTTCAGTGATAATATTTTTAGCCCTTGCCTTGATGGATTCACTCTTAGTTTTTGCAATAATATCATTTAAGTATTCAATGGCTATGCTGTCTTTACCTAATTGTGCATTCATTTTTACTTTTAAAAACTGATAAGGGGTATTCCACTTTGTGCCCTTAAATAGTGCTTCTGCAGCCTCCATTTGGTCGCTAAATTGATCCCAATCTCCAATTTGTGCTAGAAAATAAGCCGTTTTATAGGCTTCTGAGCTATTTTTATCAATACGGTCAAGATTTTCTTTCGCTTTCTTTTTTTGTACATAAATCCCTTCAGGAAATTGTCTTGTAATGAGTTGTATCAGGCTATCAGAAATGGTTGGTTTTCCTAAATGCATGTAGTGGCTTGCCAAATCGAGTAAAGCACTTTCGGTGGCATTAGAATCAATATTTTTTTGAATGACAGCCTGGTATCTTGGTAATGCTTTTTCAAAATCACCCAGTTCGTATAAAAAAAGTTTTGCAATAGATAAGCTATTTTTATTCCAACTTTTTTTTGATTGTAATAATTCTATATCATTTTGAATCAATTGAATATTAATCGTGTCACTATTTTTTATTTCAACCTCATTCGTATTCAATGATTTGTTACTTTGAATACTATCTACATTGGTATTCAAAGAATTTGTCCTTATTACTTGAATGGTTGTTTTTCTACGCCAGTTGTCCACATTTGGTCTATCACCCCATTTATTCATGTATTGCTCGATACCCAAACTTACATTTTGTGGGTTGTCAAAGTAAAAGTCTGATTTTGGTTCTTGCTTTGCTGTATTAATATTTTGATTATTTGAATTCACAGGAACAGATAATGCCTTATTCTTGAATGGGTCATTCAATATATCTTTTTGTTGGGACTTGATTAAATTGGTTCTTATTTGCCATTGTTTTGCAATTTGAACTTGATCCTTTTTTGGAGCATGATATATCATTTGCAAACTATCTTCATTGGCTATTAATTCGTCTAAGTCTGCTATGTTGGCTATCCATTTTTTTCTTAAAGTGATTTGGTCATAATTTGGGTAGGATTTTAATAGCTCCCTTAACTCATCGTAAGCAATTTTTGCAATTGAAAAACGATCGATTTTATAATTTAAAGCACCTAATTGAACGAGCGCTTTTTGTTTTAGTTTATTATTTTTTTCATTTTTTTGAATCGATGCAATCAGCCATTGATTTGCCTTTGAAATTGATTGATTACGCAACGCAAGTTGCGCCATTTCATAATAGACGATATCTGCAAAAGCACTGTATTTGTCTTTCTTTAATAAACGTTCTAATGCGTTGGCTAAATCTTCCCATGATTTTTCTCCTCGATTCGCTTCAATACTTGTCATAGATATTTTGGAATATACTGCAATGATAGGATTGGAAACAATTGCGCCAGCTTTTCTATACCAAATATAAGCTTGGTCGATTCTTTGTTCTTTTTCATATAATTGCGCAATTAGAAATGACCATCTTGCTTTTGTGAGTATATCTTGCGCATTTTCTAAACCTTTGATAAGATAATTTGCTGCACTATCATTCATGCCAGATAAGTAATAGCCATAAGCCAATTGTTCATATAAAAAGGGGTACAAGCGTTTAGGGAAGCCTGCATCTGTTTTCAATAATTGCAATAAACTGATCCCTTCATTAATTTCACCAGCTTCAAAATAGTTTCTTGCTTGCCAAATCATGCTTTCATTTCTGACATTTTTGTTTTCCCAAGCACGATTGTTTTCTGCTGAGGCAATACTGAATTTGCCAGATTTATTTAGATTGCTACCAATGATTTGGTCAGCGCCATCTGCTTTTTCATAAAATGAATAATTAATGAATTGTAAGATACTTGCAGCAGTATCAAAATCTTTATGAAACAAGTAAGATTTTGCTAATAACAAATAAGCATCATCTACATAATTACTTCTTAAATCATGTAAAACAATATTCGCATTGCACCTATAAATGATTGAATCAATGGATTCTTTTGCTGTGTTGCTTAAATCATAATCATAGAAAGGGAGTAATTCTGTGTAATCATCTTCATGTAAATTCCTAGCTTTTTGGATGATTTCATCTAATGTAATGGTTGCGTAAAATAAATAATTAAACTGCGATACAGTATTTTGGTAGGCGCGACGCCCTAGGGTATATTTCTTATCTAAAAGTCGTTCATAAGGAAGGGGCTTTTCTATTTCAATGAAGCCAGTTTTTTCCAAAAGATTATTTGTTTTTTTATTTAAGCTATCTCTTACTCTTTCAATTTTTTTATTGATAAAGTTATTGATCTTTTTTTGGGTGGTATCTAGGAATTGGTTGGTTTTTTTTACAATTTTTGAATTATTAACATCCAAGATAGATTTTGTGGTGTCCTGGGCATAAATTGGACTGCCAATTAGGAATAGTAAGGCCATCGCAAACAAGCAAATGATGCGTTTAAAATGAGGATGTATATGATCTTGTTGCATAGGCTTAAAAACACCTTAAAAATACGGCATATTCTGTTTAAATAAAGCAAAGGTTGTACCTTTATACAGAATAAAGATTATGGCAAACTTAGATATTAACAATACTTTTAAAAGACGCAGCAGTACTTATCGATTGGTAGTGACCAATGACGACACCTATGACGAGGTCATTGCGTTTAGATTATCTAGTAAATCAGTGTATGTTGGATTCAGTATTGCTTTTATGTTTTTAGTTGGATTAACAATTGCTTTAATTGCATTTACACCCTTAAAATATTATATTCCAGGGTACGGGACTAAGGAAAGCCGATCCGCATTAGAATTGCTTAAAATTCGTACTGATTCTTTAGAACAAGCGGTTCATTATAAAGAACAATATATAGAAGGCATCAAAAAAGTATTATCAGAAGGGAATCCACAACAATTAGATACCATCCCTCTCACACTTCCTGAGAGTTTACCCTCATTAGACTAATTGTGTGTAGATGAATAATAAAAACGATCAAATACAATGGGGTAAGTTTGCTGGTCTTGCCAGTCAATGGGCAATTATTTTAACGCTTTTGATGTTTTTAGGGAAATATATGGATCAAAAAATGGAAAGGGTAGCGCCCCTTTTTTTATGGATTTTGCCCTCCTTATTTATTGTATTTTCATTGTTCAAAATTGTTAAGGATACCCAACTTAAATCAAAAAAGTAAATGAATATCTATTTTCAAAAAAAGTTTCTTCCGGTATTTGCCTTATTTTTTGCAGTACTTGCTTTATCGCTATTGCAACAGAATAGCTCTAATTTGATTACACTTAATAGCAAGTTTATCCTAATAGTGAATGGTATTTTATTTATGATAGCGTTTTTTAATTTCAAAAGAATTAGTCAAGTAGACCTCAGTAAACCCAATGTGATGATTCGATCTGTGATGACTGGTGCCATGATTAAGTTTATTATTTTTGGCGGATCAGCATTATGGTATGCTATCCAAAAAAAAGCACCTATTGGCAACTATAATTTAATCATTGCAATGGCTTTGTATCTCTTGTATACATGGATCGAAATAGGGTGGACTAAAATAAAAAAAGACGCTTAAATTAAATCAATTGTCAAAAGTTGAACATCCACTTCACGCGCTAAAAGCTTATTTACCAGAGGGGGCTTTTGAGCCTGTTTTGGCCTTGATTCATCAATACAAAGTACACTTAACAGTCACCAAAGCAAGGAAGTCTGTATTGGGGGATTATCGACATCCTGTGATGGGTGCCAACCATAAGATTTCGGTGAATGGGAATTTAAATCAGTATGAATTTTTAATCACGCTCTTGCATGAATTGGGTCATTTGCTTTGTTATGAACAATATAAAAACAGGGTCGATGCACATGGTAAAGAATGGAAATACTTATATGGTTTATTACTAGCAGACTTTATCCAACTAGATTTATTTCCCATAGATATTAAAAAATCGCTTAAAAAAACTGTGCTCAACCCTGCAGCAACTGCCAATGGGGAAACTGCACTATTACTGGTTTTGAGGCGTTATGATAAAGCTAAAAAAGAGGGGATGGCATTTGTTGCACATTTACCAGATGGTACTTTATTTGAAACAGAAAAGGGGAAGCGATTTAAAAAAATAAAAAAACGCCGTATACGCATTGAATGTGTAGAAGTGATGACTGGACATGTGTATTCTTTCAGTGGATTAACTGAGGTAAGGGTAGTACAAGTAGTTTAGTGATGCATGATTTTATAGAAATAATTTAGGCTTAAATTAAAAAATAATGCCTCGAAAATCGAGGCATTATAAAAAAATAAGTAGAGTGTTTTTATAAGCGTTTTATTTTAAAAAAATGCTTATAAAAACTAGGCTACAGCTTGCTTCACCAAATCTGCCGCTTCACTCAATAAGATAGCAGATTGAACTTTCAATCCACTTTCATCTATTAATTTTTTTGCTTCAACCGCATTGGTACCTTGTAAACGTACAATGATTGGAATGTCGATATTGCCTAATTTGTTGAATGCTTCAATCACACCAGCAGCAACACGATCACAACGAACGATACCACCGAATATATTAATTAAAATCGCTTTTACATTTGGATCTTTCATGATAATTCTGAATCCAGCTTCAACGGTTTGTGCATTGGCAGAACCTCCTACGTCTAAGAAATTAGCTGGCTCGCCACCACTTAACTTAATCATATCCATCGTTGCCATTGCTAAACCAGCTCCGTTGACCATACAACCCACGTTACCGTCTAACTTTACAAAGTTTAAATTGAATTCACCTGCTTCTACTTCTGTAGGATCTTCTTCTGATACATCTCTCATAGCTAATAAATCTGGATGACGCATTAATGCGCTATCATCAATATTCATTTTACAATCTACTGCAATGATTTTGTCATCAGCAGTTTTGAAAAGAGGGTTAATCTCTAACATACCACAGTCTAAACCAACGTATGCATTGTATAAATTAGTGACAAATTTTACGCAGCTTTTAAATGCATCTCCACTTAAACCTAAGTTAAAAGCAATTTTTCTTGCTTGGAAACCTTGTAAGCCACCACCAGGATGTACCCATTCTTTGAATATTTTTTCTGGGGTATTGTGGGCTACTTCTTCGATATCCATGCCGCCTTCGGTGCTATACATCACTACATTCATGCCTTTAGCACGATCTAATAAGATAGACAAGTATAATTCTTTAGTTGGTTGAGGACCTTCATAATACACGTCTTGAGCAACTAAAATTTTGCTTACTACTTTTCCAGCAGGGCCAGTTTGAATGGTCACCAATGTGCCACCAAGTATATTTTTTGCAAAGTTTTCGATGTCTTCTGCTGATTTACCAACAGCTACACCTCTTTGTTCTGATCCATTGATTTTACCCTTACCACGACCACCTGCGTGAATTTGAGCTTTCACAACAGCAAATTTGTTATTGGTGTCTGTTACAATTTTTTGGTAGGCATCGACTGCGTCTTTTACATTTTCAACGGCTACACCTTCTTGAACAGGAACATTGTACTTTTTAAGCAATTCTTTTGCTTGATATTCATGCAGGTTCATAATCTGAAATTTTGGCAAAGATAATTCATAAAACGCAGATTATGAGGAGAAAATAGATTGAAAAATAGCTGTAAACATTTATTTCGTTGTTTAAACATTGTTTTATAACTTTGGGATACTATTATCAATAGAATAAACAAAAGATTGTTTCTATTTTAAGATCAAATCAAACAATAAGAGCCCAATTTTGTTAATTTTATGCTTCAAGCAAATTTTAAAAATTTAAAACAACAAATATGAAAAAAATCATTCTTAGTTCTGTTTTCGCATTGGCCACAGTGGTATTGTTCTCTTTTAACAATCCAACTAGTACTAAACAAGCTGAAACTTTCACAGTGACAGCCCAAAAGAGTAGAGTAGATTTCACAGGTTCAAAAAAGAGCGATTTCCATACTGGCATTATCCCAGTTAAGTCAGGTACAGTTAAAATTGAAGACAAAAAGTTGGTTGGCGGATCATTTGTGATAGATGTGGCTGGTATGAAAGTAACCGATCCTGCTGGTGACAAATTAGCGGGGCATTTATCTTCTGCTGACTTTTTTGATGTAGCTAAGTTTGGGGAAGCTACTTTTAATATAACTGCAGTAAAGTATACCACTGCTGATAAAGCAACTTTAACCGGATCAGTAACTATCAAAGGCATTGCTAAAGAAATCAGTTTTGAAGCAATCATCAGAAATGCAGACGAGAAAGGTTTCTTTGCTGAAGCATTCTTCCCAATTGACAGAACTTTATTTGGAATCAATTACGGAGTGGGTGCAATTGATACGCAAGTTCAATTAGCTGTACATATCTACGCTAGCAAGTAATTTGATAATAGAATTTAAGTCGCACGATGTGGGACTCATTCATATTTAAGGTTTATCTCCCCTTCAAAAAATGAGTATGGCCGAAAGGCAAAAAAGAACCCCTAATTTTATTTAGGGGTTCTTTTTTTATACGAATTTTTTTGAATTCTTTAATTGAGTTATACAAAGTGTAACTCAATTTCAATTATACATCGTAACGCTCTTTCAAAACATGTAAGTGGTGTAGGGCATGACCAAAGAGGATGAACCCTAATGCATTCACAGTCACATCGTGCCCGTTGCAATTGCCTTTTGTTTTCATTTGTTCAGGTGTAAATGAAGCAAATAATAAATTAGTAGCTTGTCTTACAGTTCTCCATTCAATTAACATATCCTTCCAATTACGGTGGCTTGCATCTCCATTGGCCGCGTAGCTATTTTCGTCAAAACCTGGTAAGGCTATTTTATCCTGTCTTGCAATGGCTAGGGCACGATACGCAAAAATTCTTTCTGTATCTATTACATGTTGGAACATTTGCTGTATTGTCCATTTTTCTGGGCCATAGGCGTACTTGATTTTTTCAGGTGGAATAGCGTTCCATGAATCTACAAGTCTGTCATGGTATTGTTTTACTAGAATCTCATAATCTTTTCCACTTGTATAATTGATATAGGTTTGAAAAAATGATGCGTACTCTGTGGTGCTTGGTCTAGACATGTATTGGTGTTATTTTTTATTTCTTTGATATTGTTGTGCATTTTGAATACTTAATGCAGCATTGATGATTCCGCCTTCTGCGCTTAGTTCGTTCAATTTGATGGATGGGTCAGTTGGTTTCCAAATACTTTGTAATAGTATTGCTTTAACTTCGGTCGCACTCAGTTTTGGAAAATAAGCACGAACCAATGCTGCAATATGACTTAAGATAGGTGCAGACATACTAGTACCATCTAAAAAGCCATACTGTTGATTTGGTAGACTAGAATATATTTTTTTTCCAGGGCTTAATAGATCTACAATTTTATTGCCATAATTACTGAATTCCGTTAAAAGACTTTCTGCAATCACGGGGTCACTACTAGCTCCAACGGTAATCATATTAGTTGCCCTGTCTTTAAATACATTTGAGAAAGGGCTAGGGTAGACTGATTTGTTATTTAAGTCATAAGATTCATTGCCTGCAGAATGAATGATCAATACATCTTTAGAAGCAGCGTATCGAATGGCACTATCTACCCATGCTTGTTCGGGCGAGAAGGATTTACCAAAACTCATATTGATCACTTTAGCACCATTGTTAACTGCATATCGAATGCCTAAAGCAATATCCTTATCATATTCATCCCCATCTGGCACCACGCGCACCCCCATGATTTGAATAGGATTGCTAAAGTTGGATTTGGTAAAATTAGTATCTACAATACCAGCGGCCAAGCCAGCTACATGCGTACCATGTTTTGCATTTGGCCCAGTGATATTGTTGTTACCATAATATTGATCATTGAAATTTTCGTATTGGTCTTTGATAATCTTTTTTCTTAGATCTTCCGGAGGCGTGTCTATAGAGACGGCAGATTGGTCTTTGCCTGAAATGTATTCATTTAGATCCTCTACTATTGAATGATATCCACTAATCCGATCAATGCCTAAAGCCTGCATCGTTCTTAGGTAGGATATTTTTGTATCTGCTGTTAATTTTCCAATGGGTTGGAAGGATTCTAATTGTTCAGTTGTAAAATTAGTATCCACTATTTCTCTAATTAAAATAAGGCCCATCTTGACGACTGCATTTCTTGCCATTTTAATAAAAGATAAATTAGCTGCATCCTCTTCTGAAAAGACTATTTCGGCAGCGGCTTGTTGCCATGTTTTATAATTGGCTTTCTTTTTTGCATCCCAGGCTACACTATCTATCTTCTCTTGTTTAAATTCATTTTTATAGCGATGGTAGATTCTTGATTTTTCATCTGATGCTTTGTCGATATTTTGACCAGCAGCATTGCCTAAAAAATTCCACCCATGAATATCATCTATATATCCGTTCTTATCATCATCCAAAGCATTGCCTGGAATTTCTTTTGGATTATTCCAGAGTATCTGTTTGATTTGTGGATGTGTTGTATCAATTCCGCCATCTAAAATAGCAATGATGATGGGTGTGGGCTTTAACTTCAAGTCTGTTAAAAGCTGCTGCGCTTTAAGAAGACTTACGCCATGTACACCATCTTTTTCAAGGTCTTTCCAATGCCAAAATTTTGCATCCTGTCCCCATGCAAATAGGGAACAGCAGTAGAAAGATATTATTAGGATAAATTTATACATAGAAATAATTAGAAATCAAATTTGATACCCTGAGCTAGTGGTAATTGTGTGCTCCAATTAATGGTATTGGTTTGTCTGCGCATATAGGCTTTCCATGCATCAGATCCACTTTCTCTTCCTCCTCCAGTTTCTTTCTCACCACCAAATGCGCCGCCAATTTCAGCACCACTTGTTCCAATATTGACATTGGCTATACCACAATCACTTCCTTTTGCAGAAAGAAATAATTCTGATTCTCTCATATTTAAAGTCATGATTGCAGAAGACAATCCTTGTGGAACTCCGTTTTGAATGGCAATCGCTTCCTCGATGGTCTTGTATTTTAATAAGTATAAGATGGGAGCAAATGTTTCATGTTGTACAATTTTATATTCAGGTTTCGCTTCAGCAATACATGGTTTTACGTAACAGCCACTTGCAAATTGATCTCCTTCCAGAACGCCACCTTCTACAATAAAATGACCACCTTCTTTTTTACATGCTTCAATTGAATTCAAATACATCTTCACTGCGTCTTTATCAATCAATGGCCCCATATGATTATTGCTATCTAATGGATTTCCGATTTTAATTTGTTGGTAGGCTTTCACTAATTTTTCTACAAATTGATCATATATTTTTTCATGAATAATTAACCTTCTAGTACTTGTGCATCTTTGTCCTGCAGTACCTACTGCTCCAAACACCGCGCCAATTAAAGACATATCTAAATCGGCGTGTTCTGTAATGATGATGGCATTATTACCACCTAATTCTAAAATAGTTTTGCCTAAACGGCCTGCCACTTCTTTATTCAATTCCTTGCCCATGCGCGTAGACCCAGTTGCAGAAACCAATGGAATATTGGTATCCTTGCTCATCCATTCTCCCACTTCACGTCCTCCTTGAATTAAATTGTTAACACCTTCTGGAACATCATTATCCGCAAATACTTTTTCTACAATTTTTTGAATCGCATTACCACACAATGGGGTTTTCTCACTAGGCTTCCAAACAGTTACATTACCACAAACCCATGCCAATGCTGCATTCCAGCTCCATACAGCCACTGGAAAGTTGAATGCAGAAATAATGCCAACAATACCCATTGGATGCCATTGTTCATACATTCTATGAGATGGTCTTTCGCTGTGCATGGTTAATCCATACAATTGTCTTGATAAGCCCACTGCAAAATCGCAGATATCAATCATCTCTTGCACTTCTCCTAAACCCTCTTGTAAACTCTTTCCCATTTCATAGCTCACCAATTGACCAAGTGCTTCTTTATCTTTCCTTAAAGCTTCGCCTAATTGTCTAACCACTTCACCTCTTTTAGGTGCTGGCCAATTACGCCATGCTACAAATGCATTTTGTGCAGTAGCAATTACTTGATCATATGCAGCTTTATCTGTAGTGGTCACTGCACCAATCATTGTATTGTCTACTGGAGAAAAAGACATGATCAATTCGCCCTTACTTTTAATCCATTTAGCACCTGTAGAACTGCCTTCGTTTTCTTTTTGAATTTGTAATTGTTGTAAAAATTGCATGTTTATTTTTTTATTTTTTCAATAATATTTGTTGTGGAGAATCCTTCCACAATTGGGTTAATAATTACTTTACCTCCATTTGCAATCACTTCTTTTGCACCAATAATGGTTTCAATGGTATAGTCGCCACCTTTTACAAGCACATCGGGTAGGAGGTTTTCAATTAATTCAAGTGGCGTATCTTCTTCAAATACCACGACCACATCCACCAATACCAGATTGGCTAAAATTGAAGCTCTGCTTGATTCAGAATGGATTGGACGCTCAGGACCTTTAAGTCTTTTTACACTAGCGTCACTATTTAATCCAACCAATAAATAGTCTGCTTCTTTTGCTGATTGAGCCAATGAAAATAAATGACCTGGATGCAAAATATCAAAACAGCCATTGGTAAAGGCTACTGTCTTTCCTGTGGTTTTACAAGCTTGCATAAATGCTTTCGCTTGTGCTAGGGACATGATTTTTTTTTCAATTTGTTCAACTGCGCGCATCTTACTTAACTTGTTTATTGATCATAGGTAATATAATTAAACTGATTCCGCCCAATACAATTACAATTAAGAATTGTGAAAACCACTGTAAAGTACCATTGGCAAGGCCCAATGTGTAATCAACCCCATTCAACTCTAAAACTTTTGCCATAAAATAAGCATAGGCACCAATTCCACCTGGTGTAAGGATCATACCGATGCTTGCATAGGCTAAACAACTAATTGCGGTGGCAAAACTACTTTCTGTTCCCGCTGTAGCATACAATCCTACATAGGTTGCTAGTAAATACAAAAACCAAATACCAAATGAGTATAGAAAAAATAAATTGTGTTGTTTTAATTTAGTAGCACTCATAACGCCTTCCCAAATGCCACTGATAATTTTTTTAATAGAGGCCACTATGGTAGGGATCCGTTTTCTAAGTATAAAAAATAGTGCAATCAATACAATACAGATGCCAACAAGGAGGTACGTTTTCCAATTGCCCTCATTTGCATCGATCATTGGTGCAGTTGTCTGACTTTTTAGTTGATTCCATCCAGCTTCAATCACATTGAATTGCAAACCAAGTGCCAATAAAAAAACGATGCCAAGACTCACCACATCAAATGCTCTTTCTGCTACGATGGTACCCACAATTTTCTCCGCAGGCACATGTTCATACTTGGCTAATAAAGTACATTTAAGTACTTCTCCAAGTCGGGGGATGGCCAGGTTGGCTAAATAACCAATCAGCACAGCTAGGTAAGTATTTGCAATACTTGGTCGATAGCCCAATGGTTCCATAATCAAGCGCCATCTTAGGGCACGTAAAAAATGAGAAAGACCAAGTATGATGAAGACAGGGAATACAATCCAAAGTTTTGATTGCTTTAAGGCAAGGGTGAATTTTGTCCATTCTTCGGCTGGAATTTGATGTAAACTCCACCATATCAAAGTGATACCTAAAAGAAAAAAGAACCCGATTTTAAGAAACTTTCCCATTTTTGTACCGTTTCAGTTGCCCCGCAATTTACGACCAAATATCTAAATTACCCTTGACAAAGCGTTAATAATTGGCCTTTTTTAGGGTTTTATAAAGTCCTTTAAAATCCGTACCTTCGCCAACTCGTTGAGGTTACTTAGTTAAACTATTAAAGGAATGTCAGAAAAAAAACGCATCTTATACATTGCTACAGAAATGTCGCCTTATTTAGAGATGACAGAATTTGCAGAGGTGATCAATAAACTCGCAATTAAAAGCAATGACAGTGGATTAGAAGTCCGTTGTATCATGCCAAGATTTGGGATGATCAATGAAAGAAGACATCGTTTACATGAAGTGGTTCGTTTATCTGGGATCAATGTTCAAGTGGATAGCGACGATTACCCATTACAAATTAAGGTCGCCTCCTTACCCAATGCAAGATTACAAGTCTATTTTTTAGAGAATGAAGACTTTTTTAAGCGTAAGCATATATTCCATGACGAAAATGAAACCTGGTATGATGATAACGCCTTAAGAACTATTTTCTTTTGCCGTGGCGCTCTAGAGACCGTTAAAAAATTCGGTTGGCCTCCAGATATCATTCACTGTAGTGGATGGATGACCGGTTTAATCCCGGCATATATAAAAACCGCTTTCAAGAAAGAACCAGTATTCTCCAATGCTAAAGTGGTATTCACTATTGGACAAAATACATTTGAAGAACAGTTTCCAAAAGACTTTATGACCAAGGCCTTGATCAATACCAATGTGAAAGAGAAAGAATTAGAAGCATTCAAAGAATTATCTAACTCTGCAATGTTCAGAGGTGGTGCGACCTATGCGGATGCCATTTCTTTTGGATCAGATGTGATTGATAAGAAATTAGTTTCAGAATTTGCATCAGTCAAAGGGAAAAAAGTAGTGCCTTTTAATGGATGGGATTCTGATTTAACAGAGTATTTAGATTTATACAACGAACTTGCAGGCAAGTAAAGCAATTATACATGGCATTTATCAATATAGTTAGAAGGGTCACTTATATTACAATCGCAGCTGCATTCCTTTTTTCATGTACTAGAATCAGCACTTCAGAACTTGGTATAGACTTTTTATCCCAAGACGCTATCGACACCAAAGACACTTTATTAGCTGTAGAAACAGAAACGATTGTTATGGGTGATTCATTAAGAATTTATCCAACTGATCAACAAGTGCTTGGAGACATTACCAATGACCCTATTTTTGGTACGACTAGCGCCTCTTTGTTTCTTCAATTAAAGCCTAGCTTTTATCCTTTTTTCATCAAAGGGACAAAAGACAGCATTGTTGTGGATTCTGCAGTATTGATTTTAAGTTATAAAGGCTTTTACGGAGACTCTTCCAAGCCGGTTAAAATTTATGTCAACAAAATTGACCCCACAACGCCTTTAGAAGTTGGCAAATATTATGCAAGTAATTATGCCAATGCATATGGGATTAGAAAAGGAGTGGTTGCGGGTAATCCTAAATTATTTGATTTTGCAAATGCAAGAGACTCTATTAATGATCGTTTTGAAAATGCCTCTCGTCAAATTCGCTTAAGGTTGAATCAATCAATAGGGGTTGAATTATTAAAAACATATGATTCAAATGGAGTTTACCGAAACGATACCACATTCCGTAATGCGTTTCCAGGATTTGCTTTAACAACGAATGCCGCTGACAACCACAATGCACTCATTCAACTGGCTTTATTAGATTCCAATACTAAATTGGCTTTATATTATTCTACTAGTGCAACAGGAAGTGTAACAAGAGATACTTTAGTGACCTATTTAAGGTTTAGTTACTATTCAACTCAAAATGCCAACTTTATCCAAAGAAACAGAGCTGCTTCAGAAATTGCAAGTCATTTAAATGGTTTCGCTAAAGATTCATTGGTGTATGTGCAAACAAGTCCTGGCACGATGGTTAAAATTAAAGTACCTGGATTAAAGACCTTTAAAAATAAGATCATTCATAGAGCCGAATTGATTGCTGAACAAGTACCAGATGCTGCTCGTTTAAATACGACTGATAGTTATATGACTGCCCCTAATTTTTTATTCTTAGGAGTTTACGATACTGCAACTAAGCAATTAAGATCTGTGCCAAATGATTATCAAGGAACCATGAATCCTCAAGCTTTAGCGCAGTTTGGCGGACAAAAAATCTCAAAATCTTTGAATGGGTATAGCAATGTAGCCACTTACAATTTTAATGTGAGTAGGTATGTTCAAGGTTTAATAGCAAGAACAGATTCATTGTTTGATTTTAGATTGTATGCACCTGTGAACGATTCAATCAAATTTGTCCAACCTTATCCTTATAATAAAATTCAATCTATAGATTACTTATCTACCTCCTTGGGCAACCAGCCTGGAATAGGTCGTGTAAGATTAGGAGGAGGATCACATTCTAAGTTTAGAATGAGGTTACGTATATTTTATACGAACCTATAATCCAATCATTTATCCAATGTATATTACAATCTATATTAGTTAGGATTATTTAATATATTTACACCTTATAATAAACATCTAAATAAAACAATATGCCTTATTTATTTACTTCTGAGAGTGTTTCTGAAGGACATCCAGACAAAGTAGCGGATCAGATTTCTGACGCATTAATCGACAACTTTTTAGCATTTGATCCACAATCAAAAGTAGCATGTGAAACTTTAGTAACAACAGGTCAAGTGATTTTGGCTGGTGAAGTAAAATCTAAAGCGTACTTAGATGTTCAAACGATTGCACGTGATGTCATCAAGAAAATCGGTTACACTAAGAGTGAATATATGTTTGAAGCAGATAGCTGTGGTGTATTGTCAGCAATACATGAGCAGTCTGCAGATATCAACCAAGGGGTGGATAAAAAGAAAAAAGAAGAGCAAGGTGCCGGTGACCAAGGGATGATGTTTGGTTATGCAACAAACGAAACAGAAGACTTAATGCCATTGGCTTTAGACTTAGCGCACAAAATCTTAATCGAATTGGCTGCATTAAGAAGAGAAAATAAAGCGATTAAATATTTACGTCCAGATGCAAAATCTCAAGTAACATTAGAGTACAACGACAAAAATGAGCCAGTAAGAATTGACGCGATTGTAGTGAGTACGCAACATGATGATTTTGATAAAGAAGGCAAAATGTTAGAGAAGATCAAAAAGGATATTATTCAAATTTTGATTCCAAGAGTACAAGCGAAGTACAAGAAATACGCTAAGTTATTTAACAAGGATATTAAGTACCATATTAACCCTACAGGTAAGTTTGTTATTGGTGGACCACATGGTGACACTGGTTTAACAGGCCGTAAAATTATAGTAGATACTTACGGTGGTAAAGGTGCACACGGTGGTGGCGCCTTCTCTGGAAAGGATCCAAGTAAGGTTGACCGTTCTGCAGCTTATGCAACACGTCATATTGCGAAGAATTTAGTGGCTGCTGGCGTCGCTTCAGAAGTGTTGGTGCAGGTTTCTTACGCGATTGGTGTGGCTAAGCCAACATCCATCAATGTAAATACTTACGGCACATCTAAAGTGAAAATGACAGATGGTCAAATTGGCAAATTGGTAGAAGGTATTTTTGATATGCGTCCTTACTTTATAGAGCAAAGATTAAAGTTAAGAACACCAATGTACAGTGAAACTGCTGCTTATGGCCATATGGGTCGTAAAAATGAGACAGTGACTAAAACATTCACGACACCAGATGGTAAAAAGAAGGTTATGAAAGTGGAGTTATTCACTTGGGAAAAACTAGATTATGTTGCCAAGGTTAAAAAAGCCTTTGGTTTAAAATAAATCATTGATTGAATGAAGCTCCCGTCTCGACACAAATTGGGACGGGATTTTTATTTTAATCCATAACTTTGACCTATGCAGGAAAGAAACAACAAACCGACTCGATCAGATAGATCTGGCAGGCCAGACGGAAAATTTACAGGACAAAGAAGATTTAGTCCTAGGCCAAGTTTTACCACAGAACGTAAATTTATTATTGGTCGTCAACCATTAATTGAGTCATTGAATGCTGGTGCAAATATTGAAAAAATATTATTACAAAAAAATGCACAAGGCGAAGGATTAGATGAGATAAAGCAATTTGCAAAAACACATACTATTCCTGTTCAATTAGTACCCATTGAAAAGCTCAATGGGATGACCAAAGCAAATCACCAAGGGGTACTTGCATTTATATCCAATGTAAAATATTTAGACTTACAAGAAGTCATTGACTTTGTAGTTGCAAAAGGGGAGGTTCCCTTGTTTATGATGTTAGATGGTGTCACCGATGTACGAAATATTGGTGCCATTTGTAGAAGCATACATTGTTGTGGTGCGCAAGCGCTAATCATACCTGACAAAGGGGTTGGTGCATTGAATGAAGAAGCATTTAAAAGCAGTGCAGGTGCATTGGAGCATATACATGTTGTCCGCGTAACTAGTTTATTAAAAGCGATGGATGATTTACACATGAACGGTATTCAAGTTTTTACGAGTGAAATGCGTGCAGATAAAAATGTACATGAATTGGATTTAACCATTCCAAGTTGTATCATTATGGGAGATGAGGGGAAAGGGGTTCAACCTTATTTAGCTAAGGCTGCAGATTATTTTTTCAAAATTCCAATGGCAACAAATTTTGATTCCTTTAATGTATCCGTTGCTGCTGGCATTGTCTTGTACGAATCAATGAAGCAAAGATTGTTCAAATGAAATTCAAATTAACATTAGACGCAAAGCCCTCTAACCATACCATAGCATATGGGGATAAGCTCCTATTAATTGGTTCATGTTTTACAGAAAATATTGGCGCAAAATTTAAGACACATTTATTTGAATTGTCTGAGAATCCATATGGCATCTTGTTCAATCCGGTAAGTGTTACCAATGCATTGACTGAGATCATGGATAAGAGTATGTATAAGGCGGATGATCTATTTCAACACAATGAACTTTGGCATAGCTGGCACCATCATAGTCGTTTTTCTGCGATTGAACAAAAGGATGTATTAGAGAATATCAATAGTACTATTTTAGCTGCGCATGATTTTTTGAAATCAGCCAATCGCTTGGTGATTACATTAGGGTCTGCATGGTTGTATCATTTGACCAATGAAGCGCCTTTGGGCCAAGGTCAAGTGGTTGCCAATAATCATAAAGGCCCAATCAATTGGTTTTATAAATCTTTGATGCAACCCAATACACTAATTAAAAATCTACAGGATTTAGTTGAGCGTTTGCATACTTTTAATCCAAACTTACATACCACATTTACCATTAGTCCAGTTCGACATTTAAGGGAAGGTTTGATAGAAAATAACCGTAGTAAAGCTGTTTTAATCCATGCGGTACATGAATTAGTGGATCAATGCAATGGAGTGGATTATTTTCCAGCATACGAATATGTGATGGATGATTTAAGAGATTACCGATTCTATGCAGAAGACCTGGTACATCCAAATTTTGCCGCTTCTGGCTATGTATGGGATAAATTGGTGGAGACCTATATGGATCCTAAAACACAAGCCATCATGAAACAAGTTGCAGAGCTACAATTGGCAATGAACCATAAACCTTTTTTTACAGGTTCAGTCGAGCATCAAAAGTTTCTCCA
>Ga0209598_10000723_pt1 | contig 26779 bp, 21 predicted proteins | sample M_140807_EF_Meta_FD_187317 | JGI IMG/M metagenome (GOLD analysis project Ga0209598, IMG submission 187317) | Freshwater microbial communities from Lake Montjoie, Canada to study carbon cycling - M_140807_EF_MetaG (SPAdes) (version 2) | ecosystem: Environmental > Aquatic > Freshwater > Lake...
CTCGAGGTACCTGCCAAGGCCTCGGTCAGCATCCCGGAATCTTACAAACCCAGCTACTTCGGGTTCAAAGACAAGGCATTCTTTACCAACCAAAAGATCCTCCCGAAGGATCTCCTCAAAAACTAATTAGCAATCTGTCTGATCCGTCTGATCCGTCTGATCTGTCTGATCCGTCCGATCTGTCTGATCTGTCTGATCTGTCTGATCTGTCTGATCTGTCTGATCTGTCTGATCCGTCTGATCCGTCCGATCCGTCCGATCCGTCCGATCCGTCTGATCTGTCTGATCCGTCCGATCTGTCCGATCTGTCTGATCCGTCCGATCTGTCTGATCTGTCTGATCTGTCTGATCCGTCCGATCCGTCCGATCCGTGAAAATTGGAACGCAATTTGCAGGTAAGTCCTTACCGCTCTGGGCAGTGCTCCGCCATTTTGGCAAAGGGTACTAGGGCGACGGTTGTTGTTTTGAATCCTTGGATTTTGCGCTTTCTCGGGAGTGCTCGAAAATGAATCGACCTATGTCTTCTTGGAAGTTGTTGGCTTTGCTGGCCGTGGTTGCAGGGCCGGTTGGATACTGGATGTTTTCGCAGTCGGCCGTGAATCCCTCTCAGGCTTATGCCCAGCAGGCGGCCCAGGCGACGCAAGCTCGCACGCAGTTGGATCCTGAATTGGTGGTGCATGCCGAGCAGTTGTCCAAAGCGTTCCGGGATGTGGCCAAGTCCGTGAAGCCTTCCGTCGTTAGCATCAAGTCGCTTGCCGAGCGACAGAATGTTGCGCAGCGCGGAGGGGCCCGCAGTCTGCCCCGAGGATTGCCACCTGAGATCGAACGCTTCTTAGGACCTGGGTTCGGTATTCCAGCTCCGGATCCCGAGCAAGAGCTTGAGGGTCCCGAAGGCATGGTCCAGCTCGGGCTCGGCTCGGGCGTGATCGTTCGCCAAGACGGTTACATACTTACCAACAATCACGTGGTTGCCAATGCAGCGGGGTTAGAAGTCTATCTGAGCGATGATACCAAGTACGTTGCCAAAGTGATCGGTACCGATCCACGGACCGATCTTGCGGTACTTAAAATTGACGCCAACGGTTTGATTGCGACACCGATCGGAGATTCTTCGAAGGTAGAAGTAGGCGATTGGGCCATTGCGATTGGAAGTCCCTTTGGTTTGGCCCAGACGGTTACCGCTGGGATCATCAGTGCCACGAACCGAACCGACCAAGGGATCACCCCCTACGATGACTTTATCCAAACCGACGCGGCGATCAATCCGGGGAATAGCGGTGGACCGCTTTTGAATCTGCGAGGGGAGATCATCGGGATCAATACTGCCATCGCATCGCGGGGGGGTGGATACAACGGTGTATGTTTTGCGGTTCCCGGCAATACCGCGTCGCGCGTGCTCAATGATCTGATCACCAACGGCACTGTCTCTCGGGGCTTTATCGGGGTGCGACCTGCGGCCATGTCTCCCGAGTTGGCAAAGCAGCTTGGTTTGCCAACCGACCTCAAGGGTGCTTTGGTCGAGACGGTTACCAAGGGGATGCCTGCAGACAAGGCTGGGATTCGCGCCACGGACGTGATTGTCGAGATCAATGGCTTGGCGATCAAATCCGACTCGGCCATGCGTCGCGCGATTGGCGAGACCAAGCCTGGGACGACCGTCAACATCAAAGTCTATCGCGATGGCAAGACGATCAGTATTCCGGTCACCGTGGCGGCTTTGGATGAAAAAGCACTTGCCGCAAACGACCGAAAAGCCGATGAGACCCTACAGCGGCTCGGTTTTTCCGTCGACTCGGTTCCAGCAAGCATCGCAAAGGAATTGCAACTGGAAGCTGGCCAGGGGGTGATCGTCACAGAGATCTCTCGCCGCACTCGGATTCCTGGCTTGAAAGTTGGCAACGTGATCTTGTCGGTCAATGGAAATCCGGTCAGTTCGGCCGAGGACTTTACCCAGGCGCTCGGGGAGATACGAGCTGGGGAAGGTTTGTCGCTGGTGATCCGCGACGAGAACTCTGAGCGCATGATCACCATCCGATAGGACGAGCCAAAAAGCTCCACATCATCACAGGTGCTCTACGCGCGGACTGGTACCGTAGCGCACCCGAAATCCTGTGGAGCTATTTAGTTATCCGCACAAGCGCTGAAAATCCATGTGACGGATGGATTAGAATCCACTAAACTTCTGTTTTCTTTAACCATACCCCGGCCTTAACGAAACCCGACTTGCGCCATGTTGCACTCACTTGATTTCGCCCGCTTGCGACCAGATCGTATCTCCTCGAAGCTGGCTTGGGCGGCCCTCGGCGGAGCACTGCTAGTGAATCTGCCCGCGAGGGTCTCTTGGGCCCAGGACAGTGCCAAGCCTACCAAGCCGACGCTAAAGACACCCTCCGATGAGCGGATTTATGCAGACATCTCGTATTTGGCTTCCGATGACCTCAAGGGTCGTGCTGCGGAAACACCCGGTTTGAAGCTCGCTGCGGACTTTATCGCCAAACGCTTCGGCGAACTCGGGCTGCAAACCGATCTGTTTGATGGCCAGCCCTTCCAGTACTTCGAGGTCGCCGGCAATCCGGGTGCCTCCTCCGAGACCAATAAGCTCGAGTTGACCAAGTCCGATGGCACCAAGATCAAGCTTGCCCTTTCGGATGATTTTCAGCCTCAAGCGATCGGGTCCAACGGCGAGTTCAACGCGCCGCTAGTATTCGCAGGATATGGAATCTCTGCAAGCGAAGAGAACTTCAAATACGACGACTACGAAGGCTTGGATGTCAAAGGCAAAGCGGTCTTGGTGATTCGCAAGCAGCCCAAGCCGGCACAAGCCACTGGGCCGTTTGCCGGAACACAGCCCAGTCAGTATGCTTTTTTTACGAGCAAAGAAGCCAATGCGGCCAAGCACGGCGCTGCGGCGTTGATCCTCATCAACGATGCCGTTTCTGAAAAAGAGAATCCAGGGGTTTTGTTGCCGGTCTCGGGTTCTGGCAATAGCCCAGATGGGGACAAGATTCCGACATTCTTTGTCAGCCGAACCATGGCGGAAGCGTGGCTCAAGGACGCAGGCAAATCGCTCACGGAGATCGAAGCTGCGATTGACGAGAAGCTCCAGCCGCAGTCCTTTGAAATGACCGGTTGGTCCGCCGAGGGTCAGTCGGATGTGACACGACGAAAAATCCCTTCGATGAACGTCCTAGGGCTTTTGCCTGGCCAAGGTGCATTGGCTGAGGATTACGTTGTTGTAGGAGCGCACTTCGACCATGTCGGCATGGGTGGTGCGGGTTCGCTGGCCCCCGGAACGTATGCCATTCACAACGGAGCCGACGACAATGCCTCGGGGACCGTCGGCCTACTGGAGACGGCCCGAAGGATCGTCGATCTGGCCAAACAAGCTCCTGCGGATAAGCCCCGGCGCAGTATTTTGTTCATGACCTTCAGCGCCGAAGAGCTAGGGCTCATCGGCAGCGAGTACTACGTCAATCACCCCCGATTTGATCTCACCAAAACAGTGGCCATGCTGAACCTGGACATGGTCGGTCGACTCTCCGAAAACGTCCTGACCGTGTATGGAACGGGTACGGCCAAGGAGTTCGACGAGCTGCTGACTCGCTCGAATGAAAAGCTCGGTTTTGAGATCAAGCGTCAGCCCGAAGGAGTTGGGCCTAGCGATCACCAATCCTTCTTCTTGAAAGGGATCCCCGTTTACCACTTCTTCTCGGGCTTTCATCCCGATTACCATCGCCCCAGCGATGACTTTGACAAAATCAACGTCGAAGGCATTTCGAAGATCGTCGATATGGTTGTCTTCTTGACCGACAACATCGCTCACGCCCCCGAGCGACCGACGTTCTTGAAGAGCTCATCGACCAAGGTTCGACTCGGAGTTCGGATCAAACAAGGAGTGCCTGGCTTGGTCGTCGATCGCGTGATGCCCGGCGGATGGGCAAAGAAAGCTGGCGTTGAGCCCGAAGACCAAATCCTCAAGATCGGTGATCGCCAAGTCGGTGGACGAGAGGATATGGACGAAGCCCTTCAGGCTTACAAACCAGGAGATGAGCTGGAAGTCCATATCCAGCGCGGAGAAGAGAAGATAGTCTTGAAATCTCAAATCGGCACCTAGAACGATCCGCGATCAGATAAAGATCCGGCGATTGAAGACGATCCACTCGAGCATCAGCAGTCCCAGAGCAAGTAGCAGCAGCCAACGCCATACTTCTTGCCGGGCCCGGATGGTGTTGGGTGTTGCGGGGATCGACTCGGCACCGGTCGAGAGTTCCATTCCGACTGACAGGTTGCTTTCGCGGTTCGAGAACAGGTTCACGCAGAATCGCTCGACGGGGTCCTCCAATCCCGCTGCACGCACTTCGTAAACACCAATCTCGTCGGTTTTGGTGTATAGAAAACGACCGTCAGCTCCACGTTCAATGGTCTGAGTCCGGCCCTTGGGATCAATGATTTGATAGTTTTGGAAGCGGTTCGATAGCATCAACGGGATCGGCATCCCTGGTTGCACCGTCGGTGCACCGGCTTCGGTGATCCCGCCTGCCAATTGCTCGACCGCCGAGAAAATAAAGACTGGGAACGATCGTTTGATTCCCCAGTCGCTGTTCATTTCAAAGCCATCGCCGGTCTGTCGGATGATATCAAACCCCAGCACTGCGTCTTGATAGGGGCCTCGAGGCGCCACGGCAAATACCGGGCCTATGTCCGAGACCATCAAGATCGTTCCGGTTAGTGGGGGTTTGACGATCCGGCCCTCGACGATCCCGACGGACAACATTTCCAAGTACTGGCTGATCGGATGGCTGCGATTGACATCCATGATCATGATCGGTCCGGTCGGCTCGCCGAAGTTCCAGGTTTGCTCATCGGAGCTTTGCACGGCGGCTTGGGCAAGTTGGATATCTTTAGGAGGAAGTCCCCCGATGAACAGCGTGCTAGCTGTTGGCATTTTTTCCGGAGAGCATGAGTCGTAGATGATCAAATCGTATTTGCCTTGGGTGGTGCTTGTCAGATACTCTGGGCTAGACATATAGCTGCGTGGTTCGACCTGGACATTGGCAAGCTGGGTGATGCGTTCAGTGCGAAGGGCTGTTTCGATCGCAGTGTTGCCGGCGGTGATCAGCAAGATACTCACTTGGCGGTCTGGTCGAATGGCTGCGTAGGCGACGTTGTCCAGCGGAAGAGCGTCGGCGTGGTCTAGCTCGAGCTTGAGGCTACCGTTGTCGACACCTTCGAGGTCGAATTGGATCCCTGTTTCCTGGCCAGGTGCGAGTTCGACTCTCTGGGCATCGACCAGTGAGTTGTTCAAGTACAGAGACGCGGTGCACTGGATGGTTTCTGAGCCATGATGGATCATGCGAGCAAAGGCCGCAATGGATCCCTGTTTGGCTTTTGCAGAGTCCGTATCGGGGCGTTGGACGGCGAAGCTGAGGATACCTGCGTTTTGAGTATCGACATCTCCGATTGGAACGTATTCGATTTTGAGTTGTCCGAACTCTGCTTCGTTGAGTTCACCGACGGCGCCGTCGCTGAAAAAATAGACCGTAGCTGGGACGGCTTCGGCGACTTGGATGTCGACGTTATCTTCGAAGCTCATTCGTCCGGGGTTTGCTAGACCGGCCGCGACACGAAACGCCTCGCTGACATCGGTAAGTTGCGAGGTGGGTTCAATACGCTGCACAGCTTTTTCCAGCAGGCTGCGGTTGTTGGTGAAGCCTTGCTCGACGCTGGCTCTGTCCGAGGTTGCGATGACCATCGCCGAATCGTTGCTAGCTGCGTCCTTCATGAGCTTTAGCGCCTTGTCTCGGGCCAAAGCCAATCGACTGGGCTTGCTGTCGCTCGCCTGCATGCTGGCCGAATGGTCGATGATGTAGATGCGGCGTTCGCCGGCCCGATTCATTCCGCTCCAACCCGGCCGGATACAAGCCATGATCAAGAGCCCGACGAACAAAAGCTGCAGGTACAAAAGCAGATTCTTGCGCAGCTTTTGCCAGATACTATTGACGTGCAAGTCCTCGATCGCGCGTTTCCAAAGCATCGTGCTAGATACGACCGACTCCTGTCGCTTGAGCTTCAAAAAATACAAACTCAGGATCGCCGGAGGGATCGCAAGTAGCAAAAGCCATTGCCATGCAGAGAGCATATTGATCCAAGTCATCACAATGCTCCTTATCGCACCAGGCCGCGTGTACGAAGGTACTCATTCATTAGTGGGTCGATGTCTTGATCGCTGCGGACGGACACATAAGCGATCGAGCGACGATTGCAAAAACTCCGTGCCGAGTCGATGAAAGCATCGAGCGTCAGCTTGTATCGCTGCAAGAGAGATGCTGAAATCGAAACCTCACGCATGTCGGAGTCCTCGGCGTCCAGGAGCTTCAGGTCCCCGGTTAGCTTGGGCTCGAGTTCCTCGGGGCTAAGCACATGGATCAGGTAGATGTCCATCTCGCGAGCCACGAGCATCTTCAGAGCCGTTTCATAGCCGGTCTTGTTCAACAGGTCGGTAATGAGAATCACGATTCCCTTGCCTGTATTCTTTAAACAAAAGCGGCGAACCGATTCCTCCATCGTAGGCGCGGGGTTTTGACAAGCAGCCCCTTGCCAGTGCCCGATGAGCCGATGCGAACCGGACCGACCTCGAACCACCAGTGGCGATGCGGCTTTGCTAAAGGTCGAGACCGAGACGCGGTCCCCACGGCACAAACCGATGTAGCCCAAGGCCGCCGCAATCCGCTTGGCCGTCAAAAATTTGGTCGGTGCCCCAAAATCCATCGACAGCGAATCATCGACAAGCGTGTACACGTGCAAATCCTCCTCCTCGAGGAAGATCTTCAAATAGAGTCGATCAAGCCGAGCAAAAAGGTTCCAATCGATGAAGCGGAGGTCGTCGCCGGCGACGTAGTTTCGGAAGTCTGAAAATTCGACACTCTGACCCTTGCGCTTGGAACGCCGCTCGCCCTTCATCCGGCCTCGAAATATCTTGCGGCTTATGAGCTCCATCCGCTCAAGCTTGGCCATCATCTCGGCCGAAAGCAGCGTGTCGCTCGATGAGGCCAAGGCATTCGAGGAAGCGTTTTGGGCCATGGCACGGGGTTTTCCAATGGTGGTTGACGGAGGAGTTTGCGAGGTGGCGTTTGCGAGGTGGCGGGCCCCCAATCCAGTATACCAGAAGCAACCTTCGATCAAAATTGTTTACCACCCAGCATTCCGGGGCGTTATAATCAATACTTCGGACTTCTGCGATTTTCCTCTTCATTTCTACTTCCTCTCCCGAATCCCTCCTGCCATGACATCCTCTGTTTGGATCCCCCGCCGCGCGTTTCTCCGGAAATCAACCGCCGCAACCTGCGCGATTGCAGCCGCCCCAGGCTTGCTCCGGGCCTCGACGGCCGAGCAAGAACTTCACGTCGCAGTCGTCGGCGTCAATGGGATGGGATGGTCGGACCTATCCCAAGTCGGTAGTCACAAGAAGGTCAAGTTTGTCGGATTCTGCGATATCGATACCAATCGCTTCGACCAAGTCGACAAGAACTTTCCCGGCATTAAGCACTTTGCCGACTATCGCCAAATGCTCAGCGAACTGGGTGATAAAGTCGACGCAGTGATCGTTTCAACCCCAGACCACATGCACGCACCGGCAGCCATGATGGCCATGGGGATGGGCAAACACATCTATTGCCAAAAACCACTGACGCACACGGTCTGGGAATCTCGCCAAATGCGACTTCTCGCCGAAAAGAAAAATCTTACGACTCAGATGGGAAACCAAATCCACTCGGCCAAAGAGTATAGACTCGGGGTTAGACTCATCCACGACGGAGCGATCGGCAAGGTCAAAGAAGTCCACTCGTGGGTGGGAGTCCAAGGCCGACAGTATTGCAATCGCACCGACCGGCCCGAGTCGGCAAGCGTGCCGAGCAACATCCAGTGGGATCTATGGCTCGGTGCTGCCCCAGAACGGCCCTTTGCACCCGAGGTCTACCATCCGTTCAAATGGCGCGATTGGCAAGACTTCGGCTCGGGTGCCATGGGAGACTTTGGCTGCCATATCCTCGACCCCGTTTTCGGTGCTCTGCTGCTGACAGCACCAAAGAGTATCGTTGCCGAAAATGCAGGTACCAGCAAAGAGGTTTGGCCAGGACCCGAAACCATCACTTACGTCTTCCCAGGTACCAAATACACCGCAGGCTCCGAGATACAAATCGTCTGGCGCGATGGCGGACTCAAACCACCTCGGCAACTCGGACAACTTCCTGATGGAGTCGAACTCCCAGCGGGCGGCTCTCTGTTCATCGGGGAGGCCGGTACGATGGTCCTGCCCCATGTCGGTATGCCGACGCTCTACGAAGCGAACAAACCCAAAACGCTGAGCATTCCCGACATCAATGGCACCAACCACTGGCACGACTGGGTCGATGCGGTCATCGCCGGCAAGAAAACCACCGACGGATTTGAGTACGCAGGCCCGCTGAGCGAAACCGTTCAGCTCGGAAACATCGCAGCCCGGCTCCCCGGAAAAGTCCTCCAATGGGATGCGGCCAATCTCAAGATCGCTGGAGACCCGCAAGCCCCGGCATTGCTTACCAAAACCTACCGCAAGGGGTTCGAAGTCCCAGCCGTAAGCTAATGGGCCCGCTTAGCCGCATTCCAACGAGGGGTTTTCCTCATGGATTCCTACGCATGCTTCCGAATACCAACTAGCCAAGTACCCAACTAGCAGAGGATTCGGGCAACCCGCCCCAATCGACAACTCCCGCAAGATACACACTGTGATCAATTCGACAACACCCGCTTGGCAACCCAAATCAACAGAACTTGCGAAATTCCCGATATTTACAGGGAAATCACGTCCGGCAAACCGTAAGGAACGCTCGGAACGGATTTTGCTCTGTCAACTAATGCTTTTCCGAGGCGGAAACCTTCCGCCAAGAACTGAACATCCTCTCGTCTACTATCCACTGGCTGCATGGAATCTGGAGCAGCATGGCGACCGCGGAACGGTCGTGGAAGTTTCGAGGGATGCCAATGCAGGTCGGCAAGGCTACTTTTCTAGCAGCAACGACGGTCAGAGGAAACTATGAAGATACTTAAGGTGAACAAGCTTCGAGGCCCAAATATTTGGGCGAATTATCCGGTTCTCGAAGCCTGGATTGACCTCGAGGAAATGAAGGATACCTCGTCGGAGATGATCCCTGGTTTTAACGAGCGGCTCATGGGTTGGCTGCCGACGATGGTCGAGCACCGCTGCAGCATTGGCGAACGAGGAGGGTTTTTCATCCGCTTGCGTCGCGGTACCTACATGGCCCACATCCTCGAACACGTTACGCTGGAACTTCAATCTCTTGCAGGGACCCCGGTAGGTTTTGGCCGAGCCAGAGAGACCAACACCGACGGCATCTATAAAGTCGCCATCGCTTACAAAGAAGAGAGACTGGCACTGGTATGTTTGGACAAAGCCTTTGAGCTGATTCAGGCTGCAATCCACGACACGCCCTTTGACGTGACCAAGGTTGTCGCAGAGCTCAAAGAATATGCTTACGATGTTTGCTTGGGACCCAGCACCCGATCGATTGTCGATGCGGCCAAGTCCAAGAGCATTCCGTGGCGCAGGCTCAACGAGGGAAGCCTCGTGCAGCTCGGCTACGGCGTCCATCAGCGGCGTATCTGCACCGCAGAGACCGACTCGACCAGCGCCATCGCCGAGTCCATTGCACAAGACAAAGAACTCACGCGAACCTTGCTGCGTTCGATCGGCATTCCCACGCCTGAGGGCCGTTCGGTCGAGAGCGCCGAGGACGCCTGGGAGGCAGCCGAGGACATCGGCTTGCCAGTGGTCGTCAAACCTCAGTACGGCAATCACGGACGCGGAGTTGCCACGAACCTCCAATCGCGCGAACAAGTCATGGCGGCTTACAACGCCGCCCGCGAAGAAGGTCGTTCGATTGTGGTCGAACGACACGCCCCTGGTGACGATTACCGAATGCTCGTCGTTGGCGGCAAACTCGTCGCCGCCGCGCGTCGCGAACCTGCCCACGTAATCGGTGACGGTCAGTCGACGGTTCAAAAATTGATCGATAAGGTCAACGAGGATCCACGCCGCAGCGATGGTCACTCAACTTCGCTGAGCTTGATCAAAATCGATGCTGTAGCACTAGGTGTTTTGCTCGATCAAGGCATGACGCCAGACACGATTCCTCCGGTTGGCAAGAAAGTGCTTATCCGTCGCAATGCGAACTTGAGCACCGGCGGAACGGCCAGCGATGTTACCGATCAACTCCATCCAGATGTTGCTAGGCATGCGATCGAGGCTGCACGCATCGTCGGCCTGGATATCGCAGGCGTCGACATTGTCGCCCAAGACATCTCGCAACCGCTTCAAGGTCAACGCGGTGTGATCGTCGAGGTCAACGCAGGACCGGGCCTGAGGATGCACATCGAACCCTCTTCGGGTACCCCGAAACCTGTCGGTGAAGCGATCATCGAGATGATGTTCCCCGCTGAAAACAACGGCCGAATTCCAATTATCAGCGTCACCGGAGTCAATGGAAAAACGACCACCACACGCCTGATCGCCCACATGGTCGCAAGCGCCGGCAAAAAGGTCGGGATGACCTGCACCGACGGTATCTACGTCGGGGGACGCCGGATCGACTCAGGCGATTGCAGCGGGCCACAAAGCGCACGATCAATCCTGATGAATCCCTTTGTCGAAGCGGCAGTGCTCGAGACCGCTCGCGGCGGAATCCTACGTGAAGGCCTTGGATTTGATTTCTGCGATGTCGGTATCGTCACCAACGTCGGCGAAGGAGACCACCTGGGACTCTCCGATATCGAAACCATCGAACAACTCGCCAAAGTCAAGCGATGCGTCATCGAAGCCGTTCACAAGAATGGTTTTGGCGTCCTAAAAGCAAACGATCCGCTGACGGCGGAAATGGCCGAGAAGTGCAAAGGCCGCGTCATATTCTTTGCGATCGATGAGAACGATCCGGTCCTAACCGACCATCGCATCAAAGGTCAACGCGTCGTCTTTGTCCGCAACGGGATGATCATCATCGCCGAAGGGGCCGAAGAAACCGCGCTAACGACACTCGATAAGATCCCGTTGACCCACCAAGGACGAATCCTATTCCAAGTCGAAAACGTCCTGGCTGGCGTTGCGGCTTGCTGGGGCGCCGGTATGTCGGTCTCTCAAATCGTCATCGGACTCGAATCGTTCAGCGCCCATATGGATAAAGTTCCAGGTCGATTCAATCTCTTGGAAGTCCACGGAGCGACCGTCGTTGCCGATTACGGTCACAACAGCTCAAGCCTCTTGGCGATCATCGAAGCTCTAGGGAATTTTCCCCATGGACACCGTACAGTCGTCTACTCGGCTGCCGGCGACCGCCGAGACATCGATATGATTCGTCAAGGTGAGATCCTGGCCGATCACTTCGATCGAATCATCCTCTACGAGGACCAATACCTACGCGGTCGAAAGCCCGGCGAGATATCCGCAATTTTCAAACGCGGTATGGATTCAGGAAAACGAGTCAAAGAGGTCTACGACTTTATCGGTTGGGAAAAAGCCTTCGAGCACGCACTGACCTTGATCCAAGCCGGTGACTTGATGCTCCTTCAAGCGGACACCATCGATGATACCGTACAGTACCTCCAGCGAGCTATGGAGCACAACCAACTCGGACGCGAAATCGATCTGACTTCAGCCCTCGAGGCCAATCCCACCACTGGCAACTCTACCCATGAGTCCGCACCAGCGGTGCCAGTTAGCAATAAATCAACTGCCAATAAGTAGGGTACCTACTGGCATGCGATCCCCTTAGGACTGCCCCTTAAGGCTGCCCCCTAAGACTGCCTCGGCGTTCCCCAGGTTGTGTCGGCCACGCCAAGTTCAAAGTTCGCATAGCGAGCCATCACAAACAGCAAATCGCTCAAGCGATTCAGGAAGATCACGATGTGCGATACATCGCTCACGCGACGGTCGTGCCCCATACGCACGATCTCGCGCTCGACCCGACGGCAGATGGTACGCGCAAGATGCAGGTGAGCGGCTTGGGGACTACCCCCCGGTAGGATGAAGTTCCTCAGAGGCGGCAGAGCCACCTCCATCGAATCGATCCAATCTTCAAGCTTTGCGACATGCGGATTGCTATCCCACTTCAATTTGTGCTGTTCGGGGTCAGGGCTAGCCAATTCGGCCCCGATCGAGAACAGTTGATGCTGGACCGCGTCGAGCATCTGATCGAGCTTGGGCGAAAGCCCCGTGCTGCGCGCTGTGCCGAGAATCGCATTGAGCTCATCGACCGAACCGTAGGCGCAAATCCGAGCGTCATCCTTTGAAACCCTCGGCCCCCCAAAAAGTCCCGTCGTACCCGCATCCCCTGTCTTGGTGTAGATCTTCATCGGCGAAGCCTTCGTTTGGACGAGCATTGAATAGGCAATCGGACTCATTAGCACCAGAACTCCACGGGCCAAGCGCCCCGGAATCCATCGCTGGGGTATCATACTGGGCTGGCAATCAATGGGAAGTGCAAGCACCCGGTGCTTATGCATCGCCGACCAAGAGCCCAGTAGCAGGAGCCATAGCTTGGAAATGAGCGAAAAGCCGACCGTCTTTGCAGCCGGATATCTGATTTTCCGCAAGTCAGATCGTTTGGAGTTTTTGCTCATGAAGCACCCGGATCGCTGGGATTTGCCAAAAGGTCATCTCGACGCGGGCGAGTCGGCCTGCGATGCGGCCAAGAGAGAACTCACCGAGGAGACAGGCATTGCGATCGAGGCGGTTTGGACCGATCCGAGCTTTGAATTCACCAGTCGCTACTGGGTATCGAAGCGCAACGACCCGCGGAAAGAATCGCTTAAGGAATTAACCATTTATTTAGGCCTGCTGGTGCGTCCGGTCCAGATCGCTTGTACCGAGCACCCCGAGTACCAATGGTGGGACTGGAACCCCCCGCATCGAATCCAGCCAAGAGCGATCGATCCGCTCCTAGATGCTGTGGAAAATCACTTTCGCGACCAACCCGAAATCTACAAGAGGTTCATGGAAAAGACCCTCTAAGCCGAGCGAGGGCGATAGCGACCGGTCCCGAAAGTCCTAACTCGACGCGAAGCTTGGATAACCGCCCGCTCGACTGCCTTGATTTTCCTGTAGACCATCGGCCGATTTTGGAACCGATCCAAGGAGCGACGGTACTTGAGGAAGAACATAAACGTTTCGGCAAAGTCCTCGCTCGCGTTGGTCGTCGCGTAGTCGGTAATGAACTCGCTCAAAAGGTGGCCATAAAAGAAGTTCAGTTGGCCTTTTGGACTGCGGCAGCGTTTCTTCCCGGCCAGATACTCGGGGTCTCGCTTCAGAGCCTTGCGCCACTGGCTGTAAGGAGTTGGGTTGCAATTGGTGTAGGCGGCCCCAAAGGCCCGGGAGAACCATTCACCGCGAAAAAACGAGGGATCGTGAAAGTACCATGCGTGCGCGTACTCATGGCGAATCGTGTCGCATAGGGTCAGCCCCGGCTTTCGCGGCTGATGCGGTAGATCCCTCGGTAGATAAATCACCCCTGGACGGTAGCCCCACTTGGCGTAGTGGCCAACCTGTTCGAAAACATAGCCTCGTTCCCCCACACTTTTGGCGCCCGAGATGATCAACTCGACAACGTCCAGGTACAAGCCATCGGCCAGCAACCCGACTTGTGCGAGTTCGTGACGGACATGGTTGTAAGCTCGATCGACGTTGGCCATGGTGGGATACGAAAAACGGGTCAGAACTCGCATCCCTGCGCTGAAATGTCTGCTAGCTAGTCTGCTTGGAGACCCAGGCCCAATCAACAACCAATCTCTAAAAATCCGTCTGATCCCCCCTCGCAAGAGGGGTTTGGCCCTGGAGCATTCACCCGGACGCCTCCTGCTTCCGGCGGGCTGATTATTCGGCGGTGGGTTCACCACGGACCAGAGCCTAGAAAATCTAAAACCTCCGTAAACCTTTACTGGACAATAGTTTGCGTGAAATAAAACGGACGGGAAAACCGGGGACAGACCCCGCGCTCTACCGGGGACAGACCCCGCGCTCTACCCTTATCTGCATAAGTTTTTTTGTTTTTAATTGTGCTCGTAGTGAACAAACCGATACAATCACCGGGGGAGGTTTTGAATTTACTCGATTCCCAACCACAGGACCTGTATACTACCAGGACCGCAGTTTTCTCTCCCGGCGGTTATTCCTAGCCACTTACTCCAGTGCTCGCGGAGCCGGTATTGAAAACCTACAACGCACCCAGACCCCAGATCACTCTCCCAGCCGTTGGGTTCGTGGCATCTTTGAAGAAATTTCGCTATCTGGCATGCTTGGCGGTCTTGGCTTGCTGCGAAACGTCCCTGGCCGACGCCTCGGACCCAAAGGAGCTGACCAAGGCCGCAAGTTGGAAGTGGTCCAGCGGTCCGGTTTGGCTCGACCGGCTCCTGGCGTGGATCGACTCTAGCCCAGTGGGTGACTCGAAGGCTGAGGTCAAAGAGTCAGCCAATCGAATCGGTGGACTCCAGGGGAACGAGCTCCACGAGGGGTTGCTCCAAATCGCTTCCCAGATCGATCCTGCGATCGCTGAATTTCTTCGAGCCCTCGAACAACCTTGGGCTTCGGATTCCTACCAAAAGCTCGATGCGCAGATGAGTTCTTTGATCGCCAATGGGGCGATTCCCGGTTGGATCAAGCCTGATTTGCAACTGGCCTTCTGCCGTGCCTTGATCCAAAACCAATGGGTTGATGAAGCATGGGCTAGACTCCAAAGCTTGGAAATCGACAGCTTGAGCGATCCATCGAGCTGGCTTTTTTCCTCCGGAGTGTGCCAGCACTATCTTCTCCAAAAGCAGCCCTGCGTGGAGTCTCTCAAAAGACTACTTGAGCGAGAGTCGGAGATTCCAACCCGCTATGCGATCACCGCTAGGCTGATGCTCAGCGATATCGAGCCGCTCAAGCAGGATTCGCTCGACGAAGTGGCTCGGATGATGAATGATGTCGAGAGGAGACTGACATTGGGTCGGACAGGCAAGCAGGTCCGGGATCAAGAGCAAGCCATCATTGAGAAGCTCGACAAAATGATCGAGCAGATGGAAAACCAGGCCCAGCAGCAGCAACAGCAACAACAAAAACAGCGACAGCAACAGCAGAAACAGCAGCGACAACAGCAACAGCAGCAACAACAACAGCAGCAAGCCGCCCAGGAGTCCGAGCCTGGCGGAGGGGATGGCCAGGGAGCCGTGGACGACAAAGACATCGGTGACAAGTCCGGCTGGGGAAACCTGCCCCCGGCTGCCCGCCAAGAAGCCTTGCAGAGCATCACCAAGGATCTGCCGAGCCACTACCGAGAAGTGATCGAGGCGTATTTCAAACGCCTGTCGAAAACGCCTGAGAAATAGTCCCTCTCCGAGACTCTCCCGAGCTCGATTTCTTATTCGTGACAAGACGCTCTGTTGCTGTTAGGATATTCGTCGCAATAACCGCTGCGAACGGATCTCTTTTTTCGTTGTCTCGTCCCTTTAAACAGCTAAAAATCACCCTATGTCCAATCCCGTCGATACCGACCCGTCCTCGTCTGGGGAACCAATCAACGAAGTCTCCGAACGCAAGGCGGCCATTCGCAAGCAAGCACACGAGAACCGCAGAGCCCAAGCCGACAAAGACACTGTCTCGGTTTCCATTGTAGATCGCTTCATGAAACTCCCGGAATACGCCGCTGCCCAGACGGTGATGTTCTATGTCGATGTGCGAGACGAAGCTCGCACGCGCCATGCCTTGCCAGAAGCCTTAACGACCGGCAAACGGATCGTAGTCCCCTACTGTGTCGATGGAGAACTCGAACTGTTTTGGCTCGAATCGATGGATGAGCTAGAGCTAGGAATGTATCGAATCTTGGAGCCAAAGGCTGAATTGCGAACCGTCGCCTCCAAAAAACTCCAACCCGAAGACCTCGATCTGATCATGGTCCCCGGGGTGGCGTTCGACCGCCAAGGTGGCCGAACCGGACATGGCAAAGGTTATTACGACAAACTCCTCGAGCATGCCAAGCCTCAAACGCCACTAGTCGCCCTCGCATTTGAATGCCAATTGTTCGACGAAATCCCGATGGATTCTCACGACATCTATATGGATAAAGTCGTTACCGAATCGGCGGTCTACGATGGCCGCGGCAGGAACTGATCATGCAGTCGAATACAAACTCCCCGGGCACAACCCCCCCAGGCACAAGCTACTTCTGGATCGACCAGCCATGGAAAGACCCTCGCTGGCAAGAACTGGTCGATGACACGTATGCCGAAGCCTTCCGCAGCCTTTATGCACGGGTATTGGTAACCGCCAGAGATCGCAAGTGGCTCTTGGCCGCTTGCCAAAAAGCCACCGGCCATGCCAGTAGCACCATCCTGTGCGAGTGCGAAGCTGGTATCGAGGGGATCCTCGACGGCAAATCGCCCGGACAGCAGACTCCCGACGGCCGCATCGGTGCGTATCTTCAATTCCACGTACCCCGATTCCGCAAAGACCGAGTCGAACATCTCGAGCGAGTCCTGCTGGCCCGACTCTCTCAGAATATTCTCACCTGTCCAACCACACGCCTGTTCAACGCACTCGAGACCGACCCTTACTACAAACTCGGTCGCAAGATCGCTTTCTTCGGCGACGGCCATCAATTTCGAAGCGAGATGTTTGGGCAAAAGGGCTGGACGATCCCAACGCTCGGTGGAGAGTTTTTCCTGTCGCGCCGATTCGGCTATGCCGATGGGATCATGGGCGGGAATCTCTGGTTCCTCGGTCGAACCGAAGAGGCTGCGATCGAAGCTGCCGACAGGGCTGCCCAAGCCGCTGATGCCACATCCAACGTCATTACCACCTTCCCCGGTGGCGTAGCGGCAAGCGCCAGCAAAGCCGGCAGCAAGTACAAATTCCTTATCGCAAGCACCTTTGCAGAATACTGTCCGACCCTCAAGCAAAAACTAGGTGCTCAGTCCAGAGTTCCCGACGGCGTGAGCTCGATCATGGAAATCATCGTCAACGGTTCATCCCTGGAATCCGTGGCACAAGCCACCTATGCGGCGATCCGAGCGGCCCTAGAGGTCGATGGCCTGGTCCGAATCTCCGCCGGCAATTACGGAGGCCGTCTGGGTAAGTCCTTTATCTATCTACACCCAGACAAACATCCAGCCGCTACATAACCAATCAGCGCACCGAAGTTCATCGACCGATCGCCTTAGAATTCGGCCCAAGACTCGACGCCGCTTTACGCTGCTGATACTTGAGCTTGATATCCGTCGCCCGTTTCACTCCGCCCGAGGCTTCGTCTCGGACTTCTACGTTCCCCGTGAGTCGTACACCGTTAGCAGACTCATTGGTGCCGCCTGCTAACACAACCGCAGGCTCCGGTTCTGCGAACCTTTCTAAGCCTTGAGGAGTTGCTAACCTACCCGCACTCTGTGCTACATTCGATGCTATCTTGGCTGCCTTGGCTACCTTGACCGGTGCTGCCCACTGGGATGCGAGCAACTCCATTGCATCCGTCGGATGGAATGGAGCACCCAACGCGTCATTCGATTCTCTGAGCCGTGTCTCTTCTGGGGCCTGCTTGTCTGGGGCCTGCTCGTCTGGGGCCTGCTCATCGAGTGCATAACTCGGTGGCTCGATCCAAGAATCACACTGGATCCTCGAGACAACGACCGACGGAGCTCTGTTTACTCGCTTCATCCAAGAAGTCTCAAGCCTATCTCCGGCGTGGCTCAAAGGCATCATCAAAAGCGTCTGAAGAGATGGGATGCAAAAGCCCTTCGATGCCCCACAGCATTCGCCCTGCCCATCGCAGCCTACCGATGATCGTTGCTGACCGAACTCTTGCGCAGATACCTTGCAAGGGCTCTGCAAGGAGAGCAATCCAATGAGAAACAGACCCGTCGATGCCACGCTCAGCACACCGAACTGCCTTGGGAAAAATAAACGCATCGTTAAACGCATAGCAATGTTTCCGGGGAGTTTTGAATCACTCTTACTAAGATCGAACCGGAAAAGCCAACGCCACTAGTACCAGACGCACAGGCGTTAAACTCAACCTAGACCCCCACGCCTCGCCCGGCCTAGACCTTTCATCTTGCAAAAACAAACTCCTTGGACCGCGAAAGCTCTTTTGGGCTCATGGATTTCCAGCAGACTAGACGATCAACTTTAACAATCCTACGGTGTGTAGCGATCATTACGGGTGTGACGATTGCACCGCTACTCCAAGAACAAGTCGGGCATGCGGCAATTGCAATGAAACGTTCGATCCTCAGACATTCGAAACGACATTGTTTGCAAGCAAAACTCCAAGCTGGTTTTCTGGCAACGCTTGCGGGGAGCCAAATTCTTGGATGCCAAACTCCAGCCTGGTGGGCTTACCGTTCGATGCCATGCATTCCGGCCTCAGCGGACAACGTCGCTACGGAATATCTGCAAACCTGTGGCCAAGCTCCCTCGCCTGACACGCAGCGAGGGACATCAAGCGATCCGCTTAAACTACCGGCGGATTTACCGGGTACACAGACACCGGACTTGATCGCACCAGTTCGCGACAAACTCGACCCGCAGGCTTACCGCGAAGAGCTTAAAAGGTTGTATCCGGAGTTAGCTCCGATCCAGAGCGATGCCAAGGCTATGCCGGATCGTTCCGGGACCGCATCGCCACTTGAGTCATTGCATGAGTTAGCAAGGCAGAATCATCCGGGACTCAAAGTCGCCGTTGCAAATGTCGAAGCGGCTCGGGGTTTGATGGTCCAGGCCGGGTTGCCTCCGAACCCTAACGTGGGCTACGAAGCCGACACGGTTCGAACGCTCAACACACCGGGCTACCACGGCGCCTATCTTCAACAGACGATCATTACGGCTCGAAAGCTCGGTTTAGCAGCCGAGGCCGCAGCGGTCGATTACGCCAATGCGACGATCGAGCAGCGCAAGACTTGGGTCACGGTCATGTCAGACATCCGCCGAACGTATTTTGATGTGCTCGCAGCCCGCCAGCGGATGGTCTTGGCAAGTGCTTTTTTCGAACTGACGCACAGAGCTTATGAGGCTCAGATTCAATTGGTCACGGCTGGGGAAGCAGCCCCGTATGAGCCTCTGCAGCTGCGCGTGATATTGACGCAAGCTCGAGCATCGGTCATCAAGGCTCAGCAGGAGTCGATCGCAGCTTGGAGAAGGCTTGCGGTGGCCGTCGGTTGTCCGGACTTACCAGCCACTCCGATCGATGGACGGGTCGATTGCAGTGTCCCGGCGATCGGTTACGAAGAAGCCCTTGCGCGGATGACGGCGGTGCATACCGACCTGGAAATGGCAGAGAACTCGGTTCGCAAACAGCAAACTCTCGTCGAGCTGGCCGATCGCCAAGTGATTCCCGATGTGAATGTGGGCTTTGTCTTACAGCGCGACTACACGTTCGAGCCTGGCACGACCACCTACAACCTGATGTTGGGCGGAGCACTACCGGTGCTCAACCGCAACCAAGGCAACCGCATCGCAACCAGAGCTGAAGTGGTTAAGGCTAGTCAGCAAGTTCAACAGACCCGCAACACGCTCACGGCCGCTCTAGCGAGCGCATTTGGCAAGTACGAAGCCAATCGACAACTTGCCGAATCGTTCCAGTCCGATGCGCTTCGCGACCAAGTCCGCGCGTATCGAGGAATCTACCAACGCTACCTGGCCGACCCATCGAGCGTGAGCTTCAATGACGTGATCGTCGCCCAGCAAACCGTCGCGCAGGTTCTGAATCAGTACCTGGATATTCTACAGTCCCAGTGGCAAAGCTTAGTCGATATCGGGGAATTGCTCCAAGTCGATGACTTGATGGAGCTCGGACCTCTTTCGGTCGTCGCAAGCGTACCGGACGTATCCAAGGACTTAGAGGCCCAAGCGATCGATCCGATCGCGCCTTAGGTTGTTTCCAAAAGTTTGATGATCAAACCTGGTAGTATTCGCGATACCAAGCGACGAACTTAGCAATCCCATCCTCAATGTTGGTCTTAGGTTTAAAGCCAACCGCATCAGCAAGGTCCTCGACGTCGGCGTAGGTCGAAAGCACATCACCGGGCTGCATCGGCAGGTACTTCAAATCAGCCTTTTTGCCAATGGCTCGCTCGAGGACCTCGATAAAATAGGACAGTTCTGTCGGCTGGTTGTTTCCGATGTTGTAGAGACGGTAAGGAGCTGAACTGGTCGATGGGTTAGGATTGGCACTGTCCCAATCGGGATCGATCTTGGGAATCTGATCCATCAGTGGGATCATCGCATCGACGATGTCGTCGACGTAGGTGAAATCCCGCTTCATCTTTCCATGGTTGTAAACTTCAACAGGCCGCCCCTCGAAAATGGCTTTGGTGAACTTAAACAATGCCATGTCGGGCCGCCCCCAAGGACCATAGACGGTAAAGAACCTCAAGCCTGTGCATGGAAGGTTGTACAGGTGTGCATAGCAATGGGCGAACATCTCATTTGATTTTTTAGTCGCCGCATAGAGACTCACCGGATGGTCGGTATGGTGGTGTGTTGAAAAGGGTTGCTGGCTGTTGAGTCCATAGACGCTCGAGCTGCTGGCAAAGACCAAATGCTCTACTTTGTTGTGTCGGCAACCCTCGAGGACTGTCATCGTTCCATCGATGTTCGATTGCGTGTAGGCATAGGGGTTTTCTAGGGAGTACCTCACACCGGCTTGGGCTGCAAGATGAACCACGCGATCAAAGTGGTAGTGCTTGAACAATTTGAAGATCGCTGCTCGATCTTCCAGGTTCATTCGGTGAAATTCAAAATTCTCATGAGCCGCCAAAAGCTTGAGACGACCGTTTTTGAGCTCGACATCGTAGTAGTCATTGACGCTATCGACGCTGATGACCCGATGCCCCAAACCCAAACAACGAAGTGCAAAGTGGTAGCCAATAAAGCCAGCGGTGCCAGTAACAAGGATGGTTTTCATGAGCGGCAAGTGATTTGTGTTTCGATCTGAGGCAGGCTACAACCGGCTGCAGCATGCCATTTGCCAAACCGCAGGCTTTGGCGAATCCAAGATTTCAATGAGGGCAGATTGTAGACAACCCCAGTGGCCATCCAAGGCGATAACGCGAGGAACTCCTTCCAATTCGGCAGGTTCCAGCACCAAAGCACTTTCATCGCGGACCCCGAGTGGCTCGGTGTAGGTCCATGAACTTGGCAGTTTACCCACAAGCCTGCATCGATCCATTCGATGCCTCCATCAATCCCTGATGGCGCTGTGGAGTCCTCCCAAGTTTGGCTCTGTCTCCAACGTATCCGACGGTTTGCACCCCAGGATGCTTGTAACTCGGCCAAAGCCAACCGATAGATCAGCGCACGATGCATCGGCAAAAGCCCGATGCAATGCCAATGCTGCTCCCAGCGGTCCGGCCCCGAAATCGCCTTGGAAATCGTCTCGGCAACCTGACGTGAAAATGCTGCGGTGCCTTGTGCGACCATCGTTAACTCCCGTGCCCCGGCTGGGCAGCAAGCACCGGCTGGGCAGCAAGTACCGTCGAATCCTCGCCGACGAGCAACTGCGCCTCCGAGCACGCTTGGGGAATCAAGGCCGATTGACCGGCATTGAGCTCAACGTTGCCGTATTGCGTCGAGATCCGCGCCGAACCTCGAGGAACCGTTACGATACGGCACGTGGACAACTCCAGGGTGTGACTCGACGGTTGGTCGAATCGAATCAGTCGGAACTTGTCGCAAGCGACCAGCTCCTGCATGCCCGGAGCTTGCATGGGAATTGGCTGAACGCATTCGACAGGTCCACGCTCAAAGTCGATCACCTCAAGAGCTTGCTGGACATGCAGCGGACGAGCGTTGCCGGACGCATCGAGTCGATTCCAATCGTACAAGCGAAAGGTGCAGTCGCTGGCCTGCTGGACCTCGGCCACAACAAGCCCGGCACCGAGCGCATGGACAGTACCGGCTGGAATAAAAATACAATCTCCCGCATTTGGGGAGATCGCGTGCAAACAAGCCTCCGTTTGGCCCGCTCGGATCGCCTCGGACAAATCCTCACGAGTCACCCCTTCTTTGAGTCCCGCGTAAAGAATCGCGCCAGGCTGGGCGTCGACGATGTACCACGCCTCGGTTTTTCCGAGATCAGGAGTCGCCATCCGCAAGCCATAGGCGTCATCGGGATGGACTTGGACACTCAATACATTCTGGCAATCCAGGTACTTGAGCAGCAGCGGAAAGCGGTCGAGGTGGGCGGCCCCTGACGACTCGGACATCGGGGAGTCGGAAATCGGTGCCTTGACCGGCTCGCCCAAAATCGCTTGACGGTGCTCGCTGAGCAGCTTGCCCAGTGACCAGCCATCCCAGGGCCCGCCCTGCACAACCGACTGACCTTGGGGATGGTCGACAATCTCCCAGCTTTCGGCCCATATCCCCTCGGAAGGCAGGTTTTTTCCAAGCTTTGTCGACAGTCGTCGCCCTCCCCAAAGGTACGACCGGAAAAGTGGTTCGAAGACAAGCGGGGGAAATGCTGGAAACATGGATTGCAAAATTGAGGGTTTCAATCAAAGCTGGTTAGAATTCTAGGTTAGTCGGTCTGAGCATTCTAGTCGCGTTTTTCCGCAAGAGAGGGGATCCGCACCCAATGAAAGGTGACGATCTTTTTGAAAAAAGTTCGATGACATTCGGAGAGCACCTCGATGAGCTCCGCATCGCACTCATGAAAGCCTCAGTTTGGCTGGGCGCGGGCATGCTCATCGGGCTCTTGTTGGCAACCCAAGTGGTTTCTTACATGCAAGGCCCCCTGGAAAAGTCTCTCGAGAACTTCTACAAGAAACGCTCGATCAAAGAGATGGCTGACGCTTCCGGTGCGCCAGTCTCCGAAGATCTACAGGCTTGGATGAAACGCAATCGGGTTGTCAGCCAATACGTCTGGATCGACCCTCAGAGAATCCTTGCCAAGGAGAGTCTCAGCCAAGACGGTTTGCAAGCTGACTACATGGAGAACGCGGACAGCGAAGGTTTGCCCGATCCATCGAAAATGATGAAGATCCGGATGTTCGTCGGCGTCAAAGCGAGCACCGAGGCGCTTGGCCTGCAGGAACCCTTCATGATTTGGCTCAAGGCTGCTTTTGTCGTAGCCATGGTGGTGGCAAGCCCAGGGATCTTTTACCACCTATGGCAATTCATCGCCGCCGGGCTCTATCCACACGAACGACGCTATGTCTATTTCTTCTTGCCAACGAGCCTGATTCTATTCTGGTCCGGAGCCTGTTTGGCGTTCTTTGTCATCTTTCAATTGGTCATCGACTTTTTGTTGGATTTCAATGCGAGCATGAATATCGGAGCGTCTCCAAGACTCACCGACTATATGTCCTTTGCTCTGTTTTTACCCCTTGGCTTTGGCATCGCCTTCCAATTGCCCTTGGCAATGCTGGTCCTGGAACGCTTGGGGATTTTATCTGTCGAAACGTACGTGAGCCAATGGAGGATCGCCGTGCTTGCCATCGCCTTTATCTCCATGATTCTAACCCCTGCGGATATGGCTAGTATGATTGGGATGGGCGTCCCCTTGGTCGGTCTGTACTTTCTAGGTGTGGCCATGTGCAAGTACTTGCCACGTGCCGCCATGCAGACCCCAACCGTCGGCGAGCCGCGATAGAGTCGATGCGCGATGAACACCAACGACAACCCTAAGTTGTATCGGGAGTTTCCCCTCTCGGTTCGTATCGCTCAGCGATCGTGGTTGACGGCCCTGGCCATCCCGGTGTTGTCGATGCGCATCCTGGCCAAGATAAAGATCCCTTGGGTCCTCCAAACCATCTTTGGCGTAACAGGGCTCGTGGCACTCGTCGGGTTTGTCGCCACCTGCTGGGTCATTGTGCGCTACCCCTACATCGGAATGGTCGATGCGGCCGACGGAGATCTGTATGCAAAGTACATCGAGAAGGTCTCGCTATTTGTTAAAAAGCTCGTAGGCATCTGCGTGGCCATCATACTGGGCGTCGCCCTTTATTCACCGATGCGAGATGGCAATATCAATGGGCTGGAACTGCTGTGGCTCCTCTATGGTGCTTGCACCATGATTTTTCTACTCTTTGTACTGATCAAATTCAACCGCTTCGACCATCCAACCGTCGCGACTCTCCTGCGATGCACGATGGGGCTTGGCATCCTCTTGTTCCCTCTATTTTTGCCGGCACTGATCGTCGGATCCCAGCGAGCCAAACGGCTTTTGGGGCAGGCCCAAGACCAACTTACCAGTTGAAATCAAATCGCATCGCAAGCAGATCCGAGACCGTCGGCCCATAAAGCGTCGGGGCACTGGTGACCGGATGGATCCAGTCGAACATCCAGCGAGTCCGATCACTCCAGTACCAGTTGAAACCCACGGTCAGATCGTTGTACTGCCCGGCACCGAGTTGGTTCATGTCCAGATGCGACCAACGCGACTTTAGCTCCACGGCTCCAGGCTGAAACTCCCCTTTTTTGCAACGGAAATTTCTGAAAGGTGCATTGCGCCCAAACTGTGCTCCATGCTGTCCAAAGCGCTCGAATCTGCGACTCTCGCCGGTGACAAACCAACTGGTGTGGATGTACGCCCCATTCAAACTAGGGTTGTCTCCATTTAACATCTGAACCGTCCCAAGAAAGGCTTCGGATTGAACCGCAAATCGGCCCAGCACGATCGCACTTTCGACATTGCCCGAGGTGTAAGTGTCGGCTTTGAGCAACCCGGAGTCGATGAGCCTGGGACCCTCGGAGACCTGTGGCCGCGTTCGAATTCTTATCCGATCATCGTTATCGTCAGTGAATAGAACTCCAAAGCCCGTGTGGATCAACCGACGGGACTTGGGCTGGTCGTTATCATAAGGTAGCCAGGTGACCCGTCCGCTGACGCGATAACCTTGGTTGTCGTCCAAGCGTTTTTTGACCCCCTCGCTGATGCTGTCAAAGAAACAGCCTGTGGTCCAGGTCAATCGCTCATCCTGCGAACAATTGTAAAAAGCGAACCCCACTTCTCGGTCTGCGGCAAAGACAGTTTGCGTTGGAATCGATCGCTCGAGAAATATATTCTGTGTGTCGTTGGTGACTTGCTCGAGGCTATAGGGAACAAAAAAGTTGCCGATTCGCAACCGCCCCAGATAAGGGATCTCATTCATGCTGAAATAAGCATCCTTGACCTGAGGCGTCAAATTCGTATCGGCGGGGTTGTCCCCAAAGGGCTCTGGTTCGAGCGTCATTTGAAGACGAAAATCGCAATTGTCATAGCCTGTTCCATCAGCGACCAGCCTCAATCGTCGAAAATTGAAGTAGTTGTAGGTGTTGGGGATCGAGTCCGAGGCGTTTGCCCAAAGCACATAATCCATCTGCACGTGGCCACCGAGCTTGACATTCCATTTTTCAGGATCTGTCTTTGGCGCTGGCGAGTCGGCCAACGCCTTCTTCGGGGCCAGCGTTTCTTTGACCGTCAGCTCACTCGACGGTCCTTGCGTTTGCGAAGCGTCGGTACCACTCGGGCTATCTGGGGCCACGCTATTAGGGGCGGGGCTAGCCGGGGCAGGGCTAGCCGGAGCGGGGCTATCGGGGACTTGCCCAAAGCCAGTTGCGGAGGCTCCGAGAAGGATGCCAAGGACGATAGCCGCCCACGATAGAGACTTGCCCGAGGCTCTAGCTCGATACGCTCGTCTCGTGTCCAAAGGCCTAGCTAGCATTCGATCTTGGTAACATTCTTGGACGAGGCTGGAATCTGGGCGGAAAAACGTATTGGAAGGTTCTTCGTCAGCCCGCAAGGTCCGCCCAAACCCTAAACTCAAACAGCTTGCAAAAACACCCAAAAGACTCAGATTTCTTCGCCGCAGCGGAACGAATCCACAGTCAAAGCGGATGTTCAAAATCTTTTTTGAAGATCCCAGGTATGCATGAACGTTTGCGTTCGGCGGGTGGGAAATCAGAGCGCCTAATCCGAACAGGTCGGCATGAACTAGTCGAACTCTTCGACAGTTTGCGTTTGCAAGTTATCAAAGCCTGCGGCTCTTGCCGCGTCCATGCATGCCACGACAGCTCCGTGGATGCTCATCATGTGGGCCTGGATGATCACTCGCGGAGTGACTTCTCCATAGTGAGACTTGAGTTCATGCAGAGCGAGAATCAAATCCTGCTTGTTGGACGCTTCCTGGGTACCCACCTCGTTTGAGACGATGGTATAAGCGTTGTATTCATCGATTTGAACGTAGAAACTTTCGATCTGGTCTTTCTCTCGCTGAACAGCGCTGCGAGAGGACTTTTCCTCTTCCTGAGCGCTGGTCGGGATCGCCTTTTGGATGCTAAACGAAGCGGTGAGCATAAAAAAGATCAGCAGCAGGAACGCTACGTCGACCATCGGAGTGATGTCCCACTCGAGGTCCTCCTCTGCTTCCTCGTGCTCATGACCGCGATGCCTCCTGGAAGCCCCCTTGCTGTGAGCAGTCTCCGATTCATCGGTGTCGCTGAGCGATTCATCCGATTCTCCCACGGCCGCCAGGCTGCTAGCTCGCGATACCTTGAACTCGAAACTGCAGCTTGGGCACCGGATGTTTCGATCGTCAAATCGGTCCGGAACCACGAGTTTGCGATTGCAAGATGTGCAACTGGTATGGAAGCTCAAAAGCCAATCTCCTAGTAAACCATCAGTGTTCCACTGCGACGAGTATCTTTTGCTCGGGATCTAAAACACTCCCAATCGCGTTTTGGATCCGTACAATCTGAGAGGTCAGCACGTTGGGCTCGGCTTGAATCAGCACA
>Ga0209598_10000724_pt1 | contig 26770 bp, 24 predicted proteins | sample M_140807_EF_Meta_FD_187317 | JGI IMG/M metagenome (GOLD analysis project Ga0209598, IMG submission 187317) | Freshwater microbial communities from Lake Montjoie, Canada to study carbon cycling - M_140807_EF_MetaG (SPAdes) (version 2) | ecosystem: Environmental > Aquatic > Freshwater > Lake...
CTGTCCAACTTCAGTCGGGACACAAAAGGTAAAATTGAGTCCTTCTCTGAAGAACTGCGGATCGCCGGGGATCTGAACGGGAATTTGAAATACACGCTCGGAGCAAATTACTCGACTGATGACGTCAAGGAATTCAGTCTGAATGATTTTTCTCAAAGCAGCCAGGCGCTTCTGTTTACGGGTTTTGGGTTCCCCGCCCTGAAGGGATTTGGGGATTCCAATAGTCAGAAGACGGAGACCCAGGCGATATTCGCCAGCGTCGATTACGCGGTAAACGAAGACGTCAAGCTAACCGGCGGCCTGCGCTACACACGGTCGAACAATGATTTTGAGGGGTGCACGTCGGATCCGGGAGATGGCAGCAGTTCGGCGGTCTTCGGTCCCTTCTGGAACTCGTTCCGGGCCCAGATGGGAAAGCCCCCAAACCCGCCGATCGCGAAGGGAGGGTGCATAACGGCCAATGCTGAGATCGTCCCCGGACTGGTGGTGGACAGCCTCAATGAGACCAATGTCGCCTGGCGGGTCGGTACGGAATGGACGCCGCGCGAGCGGACCCTGCTCTATGCCAATGTCAGCAAGGGCTATAAGGCCGGTGGTTTCCCGTCGCTGGGGGGGACCTCGGCAAGCCAGTATCAGCCGGCAACCCAGGAGTCCGTGCTGGCCTATGAGGCGGGCTTCAAGACCACCACCACCAATCGCAGGCTGCACGTCGACGGTGCCCTTTTCTATTATGACTATCAGGACAAGCAGATCCTGGGGCGCGTGCTGGACCCCCTGTTTGGTCCCCTCTTGCAGATGATCAATGTGCCGAAGTCCCGGGTCACCGGCGCTGAGCTGCAGGCCAGCTGGTTGCCCCTCGACGGACTGAGCCTCACTACGGGCCTGTCCTATGTCGACTCCGAGGTGCTGGATGCCTTCGTGAACTACAATCCGAATGGGGTCCTGACCAATCTGGGGGGGGAAGCGTTTCCCAATACGCCAAAATGGCACATGGTTGCCGATGCCAACTATGTCTGGCCGGTCGGAGAAGGCCTCAATGGCTTTGTCGGGGGCGGGGTGAACTACCAGGGCGAGACCAATAGCCAGTTGGGCGAACTGCCGTCACTCAATGTGAAGGCCTATACACTTATTGATCTACGTGCCGGCGTCGAAAGCCAGACCGGTAACTGGCGCCTGTGGGCCTGGGGCCGCAATGTCGGGGATGCGTATTATTGGACCGCCGCCAACCGCAACCTCGATACCACTGTGCGGTTCACCGGCCGCCCGGCGACCTACGGAGTGTCAGTCGGCTACCGGTTCCAATAGGGGATCGCCTCCAGGGAATGGGCCTCGCGCGTCCTGGTCCGACCGCCACCGCTTGGCGTCGGCGATGAAGGCGCCGCAGGTGCCCTGTCGCCTCAGCGCCGGCTCCACCGAGATGTGGCCCAGCCCGAACCACTCCGCCTCTCCACTTCCGCCGGTAACCGGGAGGGTCGGTGCCGCCTAGGGGACTCGGACCCCTGGCCTACCCAGTCCACTGAGGCGTTCACAGCTACATGACACGGGAAGTTGCCAGTTGTTGATACGTGGCCGCACTCTGAGCAACGCCACCGTCAACCATCGGAGTCCTACCAGCGGACTTGTCCAAACAGGCCCACTTCGTCGTATGTGCCGTCAATCGATCCACCGATAGTGCCATTGCTGGTCGAGAGCGTGCCGCCGTCAACCTTTTCATGTTTGTAGACCAGGGCGAGATCGACAATCTGTGTCGGGCTGAATTGCACGCCAAAATTACCGTAATCACCCGTCTGGGATGGCAGGCCTTCCCGGCTCGGCCTCATATGATCATACCGCGCAAAAACGCTCCACTTCGGTGCCGGGCGAACCGAACCGAAGAGCGAATAGCCGCTGGCCTTGTCGGGGCTGGGGACAGTGACTTGCTTAAAGTTCCTGGCCTGAAAATATTCGCCGCCGACCGTAAACATGGGGTTTTGATAGGCAGCAAGAGCCGAGACCCGGTTGGCGGTGTGATAGGTCTCGCTCCCATACGTGTCCTTGGCGAGATTTCCTGAATAGCCGCCCAACCCTAGGGTGAAACCCTTGTACTGGGCTGAGACCCGCCCCTCGTAATCGACAGATTGAGAGAACTTGGGTTGGCGGTAGCCACCGCCGTTGATGACCGATGCCTGATAACTGACGATGCCGCCAGCAAGGGTGCCCAACATATGCAGGCCCCAGTCAGACGATGTCGCGAAGGAGGTGCGATCGGCGATCGTGTTTTCGATATGCCGATAGCCATAGATGTTTTCGACAAAGGGAACCCAGGGCGTATCGGCCGCGCCAAGGCGGACGATAAAGGCAGGATCCAGCTTGGCTTCGAGATAAGCCTTTTTGATGTAGAGGCCATTACCAACGATATTGCCGTCGTTTGGTCCGATTACAGGCGCCACGTCCGTTGTAATATTCGCCGAGTATACATCGTTGAATTTATGGTCGATGCCGATGTAGACGCGTTTTATAGCAAAACCAGTGCCTTCTTCGGTTCTTAAGCCATTAACCTCGCGCCTAATTTCGCTCATATTATAGTAAATTCGGCCAGTTACTTTCGTTTCATCATACCATTTGGCGGGGGCTTTCGGCGCATTCGCTGCAGCGACTTCGATCTTTTCTGGCGATGGGACGCCCGGCGCAACGACCGCAGCTGGGGCCACCGCGAGGACAGCCGGCGCCTTTGCCGTTGCAGCGTCGGGCGCGGTCGCAGCACGCGAAGCCGCTTCCTGGGAGTCGAGACGCGCCGTAAGGGCCTTGACCTGTTCCTTGAGCAGGCGAATTTCTTCAGCCTGCTGAGCGGCGGCGTCTTTCGGAGCCGCGGTGGCGGAGGCAGGCACCATAGCCAGACCCAGTGCGAGGGCTGCGCTGCCCAACAGCCAAGTCTCGAGCCTCATGCTGAAGCCTGCTGTCCGGCTTGGGGCCGCCGGGCCATGCCGCACCGAGGCGTTGCGGCCAGCACCGAGCACCAGGGTGGTGATGGGAGGATGAGTCATGAAACCGTACTCCAGGTTCTCAGTAGCGTTGCGGAACATAGAGATCGGGGGGCACAGGATGGCGGACATAGCCTTCGTGGCGTTCGCGCTCCGGCAAGATAATCTCGGGCTGTTCGATATCCTCGTAGGGGATCTGTTCAAGCAGATGCGAGATGCAGTTCAACCGCGCGCGCTTCTTGTCATCACCATCCACCACCCACCAGCGGGCTTCGGGGATGTGTGTGCGCTGGAACATCTCCTCCTTGGCGGCGGTATAGTCCTCCCAGCGCCGGCGGGACTCCAGATCCATCGGCGACAGCTTCCACTGCTTGAGCGGATCGTGGATGCGCATGTTGAATCGGAATTCCTGCTCTTCGTCACTGATGGAAAACCAGTACTTGATCAGCACAATCCCCGATCGGACCAGCATCCTTTCGAATTCAGTCACATCGTTGAAAAAGTCTTCAACCTGGGCCGGCGATGCAAAGCCCATGACCCGCTCCACACCGGCACGGTTGTACCAACTGCGGTCGAACAGCACGATTTCACCCGCTGAAGGCAGGTGCGCGACGTAGCGCTGGAAGTACCATTGGGTTCGCTCGCGTTCACTGGGTGCCGGGAGGGCGACGACCCGCGCCACGCGCGGGTTGAGCCGTTGGGTGATACGCTTGATCGACCCACCCTTACCTGCTGAATCCCGGCCTTCGAACAGGACCAGGACCTTCAGTCCTTTGGACTGTACCCAGCTCTGCAAGCGCACCAGTTCGTGTTGTAGTCGAAACAGTTCCTTGAAATAGCCCTGCCGAGCCTTCGCCTGGGCCTCGGGGTCGGCTGCCATGTCATCAAGCAACCCCGACATGCGTTCGTCGTCGAACTCAAGCTCAAGTTCCTCGTCGAAACTGTCGGCAACCTCGGCTTTTACGCGTGCCAGCATCGCAGCGTGTTCGGCATCATCCTCGGTCATCGATCCCCACAAGTTTGAGAAATTCGGGCAAGAGTGGCACTCAGCGTCCATTGCGGAAATAGCCACGTCGAAACAGCCAGGCGACGGCGGCAACCGTCGCCAGGATCATCACGCAAGTGACCCAAATGGTACCAACGTTGTCGTCAACCCATGCCAATCCACCTGTATTCATTCCGAAGAAACTCGTAACCAGCGTGGGTGGTAGCAATATGACATTCATCATCGACAGAACGTACAAGTTCTGGTCAGTACGGCGCGCGGTCTGCATATCGATTTCTTCGCGCACCTGCTGCAGGTTTTGGTGAACTTCTGCCGCGTCGCCATCAAGAGCGGCAATTTTTTGAGCTGTTTTATTCACGATTGGCCGAATGGCTTCGGGCAAGTGGTCATCAAGCTCGAGCCTGAGCAAGATGGATCGCAGGCCAAGGAGTTGGCGGTGCAGCGTGGCCGCGCGTCGCCGATCGTCTGCAACGACGCGGGGGTCGGGCATGGTTCCAAAATCGATCAAGGCGTCTTCGGCCACCCGGACAATAGTCGCCAGATCACGCGCAACGGTTTTTGAAACCTCGATTAGCGCGCTGAACATGAGGTCCAGAGCCGCAGGCGCGCCAGCAGGCACGGCGCCAGCCTGGATGCGGCGCAGGATCACGTCGGGGCAAAGAAGCGAATTTCGCCCCGCGGTGACCATCAACTGAGGGGCGAGGAGAAAAATCAGAATGCCCGTTCGCGTCGTCCGACCTTCACCGATCTCGCGCTCGAAATCATGAACGGCGAATGCCAGGGTCTCGCCGACCCGCCGCACATGTTGATGTCCGTCGCCGTCAAGGAGCATGTCGGCTATCTCGCCGTCGACGGCCGGCAGGTCGTCGATCCAGCGCCGCGCTGAGGGATCCAAAAGGTCCAGATGAACCCAGCGGAAAGCGCCGGGTTCGGCTGGGCAATCAAGGTCGGCGAGGGTTACCGGAGCGGACTTCCCATCACAGAAATCAAATGCCCAGACCATTCCCGTCATTGGTCCCGGAGAGCCACGATCGATTACCGTTGTGTCGGCACCGAGCATTTCACTGTCTTGCCTTGTAGTGGCGCGATCGTCCGGGCCTTGGGCCCGGGTTAGATCCTGCACACCGAGTGGCCTCCGGGACACGACGTTTTGCCTCAAGAGATGAGCGAGAACAGCCAGTAGAGCGTTCCTGACAGCAGCATCGCCGCCGGCAGCGTCAGGACCCACGCCAAAGCCAGGTTGCGAAGTGTTGCCATTTGTAGCCCCGACCCGTTGGCCGCCATGGTACCGGCGATACCTGATGAGAGGACGTGGGTGGTCGAAACTGGCAGCCCCAAGCCATCGGCGACGCCAATCATGCCGGCAGCGACAATTTCCGCCGAGGCACCCTGCGCATATGTCAGGTGGGTCTTACCGATCTTCTCGCCGACGGTGACAACGATCCGCTTCCAGCCGACCATCGTGCCAAGCCCAAGGGCGATGGCGATGGCGATTTTCACCCAGTTGGGGATGAAGCGGGTTGCTCCATCGATACCGGATTTGAAAGTCTTCACAGCCGTTTCGCCATCGGCGTCGAGTTTGAGGTTGCCAGATTTCTTCAGCACTCGCAGCGCCTCAGAGGTGAGGTACATCGTGCCACGCAGGTCTTTGATCTTATCGTCCGGAATGGCTTCAACGGTGCCGAAGTGGGACGCTTCTTGTCCGATCGTATCCATAAGCGTCGCCACCGCAGGGAGGGTTTGCGGGGTGAGCTTGCGGGTTTGCAAGTATGTTTTCACGGTTTCCAGCGCCGGGTCCACCAGGACAACGCCCTTGCCCTGGGCTCGGACTGCCGTCGATGCCTTGGTCGCAGTCGCTTCGAAACTGGCCATCGCCGCGGGTGTGATATTCCGGTTGATTGCATAGGCCGCGGGGGCCACGCCGATCAGGATCAGCATAATCAGCCCCATACCCTTCTGGCCATCGTTGGAGCCGTGAAAGAAGGACACCAGCGTGCAGGTGACGATCAGCAGGGCGCGGATCCACAGCGGCGGCGGCGCCTTACCAACCGGGGCCTGGTATAGGGACGGCGCTTTGACGACCGCCTTCAAGATCAGCAGCAAGACAGCGGCGAGAACGAACCCCATGATGGGCGAAATGAGCAGGGACATGCCGATTTCCTGAGCCTTTCCCCAATCGACGCCCGACGTACCCTGTCCATAGTTCATCAGCTGGTTGGCGACGCCCACCCCGATGATCGAGCCGATCAGGGTATGGGACGACGAGGCGGGCAGGCCGAGCCACCAGGTGCCGACATTCCAGATCACCGCGGCAATCAGGAGGGCAAAGACCATGGCAAAACCCGCACCCGAGTCGGCCTGAAGGATGAGTTCGACCGGCAATAGCGAAATGATGCCGAACGCGACCGCGCCCGATGCAAACAACACCCCAAGAAAATTCCAGACCCCCGCGTAGACCACGGCAACCGTCGGTGGCAGGGCATGGGTATAAATCACCGTCGCAACAGCGTTGGCGGTATCGTGAAAGCCATTGACGAATTCAAAGCCGAGCGCGACCAGCAGGGCGACGCCCAGGAGCAGTACCGCGCCCGATGCAAGCCCGCTGACGCCAGCGCCAGCGAGGTCTTGCGAGACACTCCAGGCGACGAAACCAAGCCCGGCTAGCAGAAGCCCTAGGAAGGCAAACGTACCGACTCGGCCCATCCCCTGATCGAGATCGGGCCGACCCTCAGCCATTCCGGGGTCGGAATTCCCAAAGTTTATATCTGCAGTTGACATGACTTGATCTCCAGACTGCGAAAATTATTTGGTTTTGTTACAGCCCATTTATGACAGCCCGTTGTCGTTCCTTGATAACTGTCCTGGCGCGGTGTTCTGTTGCTGGGGAGGCCTGGGGCAGGGCGGGACCTTGTCCGGCTTCGCCAAGCTCAGCCTGCGCAGATCTCCGAATCTAACCCGACGCAACCCGCGCTAATCGCGCTCGCCGACCCCGGCCGCCGTCGGCGGATCATCGCTGTCCTGGGTCATCGCCGCGACAAGCCGGGCATAGTTGAATGTCGATCGACTGCCGATGTTGTCACCGTGCTTACCGAGCCATTCGTCGGCCGCCGCACGCCCGAGCGCCTTCAACTTGATCAGGAACGCCTTTTCGGCGAGCAGCTTCGAGGAGGGCGGAAAGCGACCAAGCTCCTCATCACCATGTATCATGTGGAGGTTGAGGCGCGGATGGCGGTCGCGGGAAAGTTCACCCTTGTCGATCAGCCGGTTGCGTTCGCCGATGAAGCGCAATTCGCTGACCAGGCTGGCGTTGAAGGTGATTTCGTTCAACCGGTCCGCGATCTCGTGCGCGGTCCGCGGCATCTCGTTGCGCACAATGGGGTTCAACTGGACGATCAGGGCATCACTGCACCCGGTGGCCCGGCTCATCGGCTCCAAAGCCGGGTTGGCGATATAGCCGCCGTCCCAATAGCCTTCGCCGTCGATGATCGGCGTGTGGAACAGATACGGCAGGCACCCTGATGCCAGCACCATGTCGACGGTCAGTTCGTGCTCGCGAAAGCACCGAAGCCCGCCGGTGGCGACATGGGTAGTGTTGATGAACAGCTTGACCTTGCGGCTCTTGCGGACGCGTTCGAAATCGATCAGCGCGTTCAACGCATCGCGCAGCGGGTTGATGTCGAACGGATTGGCGACATAGGGCGAAATCATCCGCGAGATCGCCAGGCTCATTTGGTACATTGGCGAGTAAGTGAGCGAATAATCGTCGGTCTGCTGCTGCCATTGGGTGCGCCGGAATGGAGACATCTGCGCAGCTGCATCGCCAATGCCGAGCCAGAAATGATCGAGCTGGGCCCGGGCATGCGCGGCATCGCCCTCCATCAGGCCTTCGCCGCAGACCACGGCATTCATCGCGCCGGCGCTGGTGCCGCTGATGGCAGCGATTTCGATATCGTCTTCCTCGAGCAGGCGGTCGAGAACACCCCAGGTGAAGGCGCCGTGGCTACCGCCGCCCTGCAATGCCAGGTTTATCTGCCGTTTCTTCTTGGTCGCCATGTCTGCTTCCTTGCTCAGTGCGCCAGCGGATTTAATGGGCCGTCCAGCCACCGTCGACAGGTATGTTGGCACCGGTCAACTGCGCTGCAGCATCCGAGCAGAGGAACACCGCAAGGGCTGCCATCTGTTCGCTAGTAACGAACTGCTTGGTGGGCTGGGCCTCGAGCAGCACGTCGTGAATGACCTGTTCCTTGGTCATCCCGCGAGCCTTCATCGTCTCGGGGATCTGCTTTTCAACCAGCGGCGTCCAGACATAGCCCGGTGAAATGCAGTTGGCGGTGACGCCATGTGTGGCAAGCTCAAGGGCGACCGTCTTCATCAGGCCGTTGACGCCGTGTTTGGCGGCGACATAGGCCGATTTATACGGCGAGGCGATGATCGAATGGGCGCTCGCCGTGCTGATAATCCGGCCCCACTTGCGCGCCTTCATCCCCGGCACGACGGCACGGGTGGCGTGGAATGCGGCACTGAGGTTGATCGCGATGATCGCGTCCCATTTTGCCAATGGAAATTCTTCGATCGGCGAGACGAACTGGATCCCGGCGTTGTTGATCAGGATATCGACCTTGCCGAATTCGGCTTCGGCAGCGGCGATCATCCCGGCGATTTCATCGCCTTTCGACATGTCGGCTCCGCTGTAAACGGCGCGGACCCCATAATCACTCTCTATGCTGGCGCGTTCGGCCTCGATCGCCTCCACCTCGCCAAAGCCGTTGATCATTACATCGGCGCCAGCGGCGCCCAGCCCGCGGGCGATGGCGAGACCGATCCCCGAGGTGGATCCGGTAACGACGGCGGCTTTACCCTTCAGCATGATTGATCTCCCATGGCTGAAAGCGAAGTGCCAGCTTGTGATGACATCATTACGACACGGGTCGTCAGCGGAAACATGGTCAAGAGCCAGCTGCGGTTCAGAAAGAGAGGGTGCCGTGTGGGTGGCCCACGCACCTGAAGGGGCTGGACTGTTTGTGTACATTCCGTTTCCGTGCGACATTTTCAGTATCGATCCTGGGGTAAAAACGGGATCACTTTCGGAGATTTGAAAATGATAGACTCGCTCGGGTCCGGAACGGAAAGTGATCCCTGGCGACTTCAAACTCCGCCCCTGACGTCTGAATTGGCCATGCACCGTGAAATTCGCGACGGACGAGACATATTGGTCTGCACCGTGGGAAAGACTGTCCTGTTCTACGACGCCAAGTGTCTTAAAGACCTGCACAACATGCTGAAGGCGCGCGGCGACTGGGTCGAGCTCGGCGCTGCGGATGAGCAAAAGCCAGCCAAGGCGGGGACGGTCGAGGCCTGGGGCAGGGCGCCCGACAATCCAGTCGGTGGCTGGTACGGATTGAAGAAGGGACTGCGGGGACGGTTCGGTATGTATATCCCGCCCCTAATGGAACGCCTCGGCCTGGCTGAGGTTGAACACAAGCCCCGGGGCAACCGGATGCGCGCGCTCTAATCGGCTATTTAAGCCAGTGCCCACCTATCGGAATATGACCTGGGCTTTCCGCAATCCAGAAATCCACAGAGCAGATGTGGTGCCGCCTAGGTGACTCGAACACCTGACCTACGCATTACGAATGCGTCGCTCTACCGGCTGAGCTAAGGCGGCCCAAGGGCCTGTCGGGCACTTAGGCCCGCAGACGGGGCCTACTTAGCGTCTCGCGGCGGTCTCGCCAAGCGGCGACGCGCAGGGGGCGGGACGGGCGAGGGCGCGGCGGACTCCGGACCGTCGTCCTCCTCGCCCTGCAGGCCCTCGCCAATGGGGAAGGGCACAGGGGCGTCGAAGCCGGAGAGATCCTGCTCGGCATAGGACATGGGCAGGTCCGGCAGGTCCGAAAGGCCCGGCTCGCGCCGCTCATGCCGGGGATGAATAAGGTCTCCCGTCTCAGCGAAGCTGACGGCCAGGCGGGCCCAGTCGGCGGGCTGGTAGGCGAAGGCGCGGCCCTCGGGGTCGAGGTCCGACCAGTCCGCCTCGCCCGGCGCGGTCAGGCCCCGGGCCCGCCAGAGCCGGGCCTCGTCGGGCCGTCCCGCAGCATAGGCGGCGCGGGCCAGGAGGCCGGCGATCCGGGCGGTCAGGGGCTCGGCTTCCAGGCCCCGGCCCAGCTCCGCCGCCCGGGAAGCATCGCCGGCGGTGAGGGCCGCCTCGACGGAGAGGATGCGCGACTCCCGGGCGCCGGGGTTGAGGGCAGCCAGGGCGGACAGGCGCCCGGCCCGCTCGCGCGGGGTTTCCTGGGTCTTCAAATCGCGCAGGGCCAGCCAGAGGGCGGGGTGCGGGGCGGCCTTCCAGGCGGCCTCGATCACCTGGGTGGCGCGGCCAGCCTTGCCCTGGGCGGACAGGAGCCGGGCGGCCATGACGACGCCGGGGGCGAAGCCGGGCTGGAGACGGGCGGCCTCCAGGGCGTAGTCGGCGGCGCGACTGCGGGCCCGGGCATCGCCGGTCAGGTCGAGCTGGGCGGCGGAGGCGGCGAGCAGGGCCGCCCGGCCGCGCTCGGCCACGTCGGGGCTGACAATGCGACGGTCCTGGCCAGTCTTGAGGAGGTCGCGGGCCGCCTCCCAGTCGCCGGCCTCGAGGCGGGCCTCCAGCAGCAGGCGCCAGGCCCAGCGTGCCGTGCGCGCCAGGGCGAAGGCGGCCTCGGCGTGCTGGACGGCGCCGGCCCGGTCGCCCCGGGCGAGGGCCAGGCTGGTCAGGCCCCGGCGGGCGGCAAGGCGCAGGTCCGGGAAGGCAAGCATGCCGGTCCAGGCAGTTTCCGCCGCGACGGGGTCTTCCGCGGCCTCGGCGGCGCGGGCCGAGAGCAGACGCGCCAGGGCGGGCGCCTCGACGCCGAGATCGGCGGCCTTGGCGGCCAGCCTGAGGGCCTCGGCACCGTCGCCGGCGGCCACGGCGGTGAAGCCCCGGGTGAGGACCTCGATCTCCTGCCGGCGGCGAGCCTCGGCCCGGGCGGCGGCGGCCCGCCGCGGCGTCTCGGCGACCCAGAGAAGGAGCCGCCAGGCGGCGAAGGCGAGGAAGGACGCCAGCAGGACCAGGACGATGAGGGCGGTTGCACTCAAGTCCGCCCGCCAGCCCAGCCAGACGATGGCGACCCGGCCGGACTCCCCAGCCAGGCCGAGGGCCAGGGCAGCGGCAAGGGCGACGAGGACGAGGAAAAGACCCGTACGGATCATGGGGCGGTCCCCTCAAGCCGGGCGAGGTCGCGCAGGGCGTGCTCGGAAAGCGCGGCGGCCTGGCGGTCCAGGCGGGCCCGGGTCTGGGCGCGGTCCCACCAGGGACGCAGGGCGTCCTGGGCGGCGGGGGGCAGGGCGGCGAGGCTGGCCAGGGCCGCCTCCAGGTCGCCTTCGTTCAGCTGGGCCTCGGCGCGGGCCAGACGCGCATCGGCACCGTCTCCCGCCAGGCGGCCCACCGGGCGCACGACGATGACCCGCGACAGGCCCGCCAGGAGGCGGTCTCCGAGACCCGCCGTCTCGCCCGGGCGGCGGGCAGCGGCGGCAGCCAGGGCGGCGAAGTCGGGGAAGTCCCGGGCCAGGGCGGCACGGCTGGGGACGCCCGTAGTGGCGAGGGCGGCGAAGCCAGACAGGTCGATGCCAGCGGGGGCCTGGGCAGCCACGGCCGCCAGCTCCCCGGTAAAGGGCCGTGAGGTCTGGGCAGCGGACAACAGGGCCACGGCGGCCAGGGCCGAACGGGCCGAAGCCGCTGTGCGGGTGCGGCCAGCCTCCATGTCGGCGAGCCGGGCCTCCAGGCGGACAAGGTCCCCGGCCTGGGGCGGCGGGGTGGCGGGCGCCGGAAGGTCGACGGTGCGGGGTGACGGGGCCGGGAGGATGGCGGTGGGCGCCCCGCGGCCCGGATCCAGGGGTGCGGGCAGGCCAGGTCCGAATCGGATGAAGGCGGCGCCGCCAAGGATCGCGACCGCCCCGAAGGCGATCAGGGCCCAGAACAGCCGTCCGGCGAGGGAGGGAGGGCGGGGCGGCGGCGGGGGAGCGGGCGTCTCAGTCATCGGGGAGAGGTTAGCAGATTTATGAGGTCGGATTCGAGGGGTGAAGCTGGCGCCGCCCTTCCAGCGAGGTCAAGACTCCCCAGGGGGGCCAGGCAGGCCGGCGAGAGGCCGACCACCCGGGGCCCGGGGCCTGGCCGTTCGCGCAGGAGGTCCGCCAGGATTCGCGCCGCCCGGGGCGAGTGGACGAGGATGGTTTCCGCCCCGAGGGCGTCCTGCAGCCGGGCGGGGGCGGGGCGGGCCTCCCGGGCGGCATAGACGGCGATCCGGCGGGCGGGCCGGCCCGCGGCGGCAAGGCGGCCGACGAGGTCGCCGGCGGGCTCCAGGGCACTGGCATGGACGATCTCTGCGGCGGCAGGGGACTCCAGGATGACCCGGGCCAGGGCCTCCACGTCGCCGCCCCCGGCGACCAGGTCGACGAAGCCCGCGACACGAGCCGCCCCGGCCGTGGCGGTGCCCACGCACCAGGCCTTCAGGTCCCGGCGCGGGGTCAGGCGGGCAAAGGCCCGGACGCCGTTGGCGGAGGTGAAGGCCAGGACGGCGGAGGGCGGGAGGGCGTCGAGGGCCGCCGCGGCACCCGCCAGGTCGGCAGTCTCGAGCAGCGGCGCGACCAGGGGGACGAGGCCCGCGGCCGCCACCCGGCGTGCAGTGGCGGAGGCGCCCGGTTCGGCGCGGGTGATCCAGACCCTGGGTGCGGCGGCGGGGCTCATCCTGGGGGCGAGCATGCGCGCCTGCGCAGGGGAATCAATCCGGAAGGAGGATGAGGGCACCGCCATCGGACTGGATCCGGCGGCCCAGCTCCAGGCCGAGGGCCGCTGCGGCAACGGGGCCGGCCGATGCCGTGACGCGCCCCTCGCCCCGGAACCGGTGGACGCCGTCGGGGGACAGGGCCTCGACCGCCAGGACCAGGTCGTCGTCCTCGAAGAAGGCATAAGCGCCGATGGCCGTGCGGCAACTGCCCTCCAGGGCGGCCATGGCGCCCCGCTCGGCGGAGACGGCCTGGGCCGTCGGGGCGTGACGCAGGGCCGACAGCCAGGGAAGGTCGCGGTCCGCCTCCCGGGTCTGGATGGCCAGGGCGCCCTGGCCCGGGGCCGGCGGGGAGCGCCGGGGATCGATGAAGCTGCGGGGGAGTTCCGACAGGCCCAGCCGGTTCAGGCCTGAGGCCGCCAGCAGGATGGCGTCGGCCTCGCCGGCCCTCAGCTTCTCCAGCCGGGTGTCGACATTGCCGCGCAGCATGCGCACGTCGAGGTCGGGCCGCAGGTTCAGGCACTGGGCCTGGCGGCGGAGCGAGGCCGTCCCCAGGCGGGCGCCCTGTGGCAGGTCTTCCAGCCGTTCGGCGATCAGGCTGAGGAAGGCGTCCCGCGGGTCCTCGCGCTCGGGGATGGCCGCCAGGACCAGGCCCTCGGGCGAGGCGACGGGCATGTCCTTGAGCGAATGGATGGCGCAGTCGATCTGGCCGGCGAGCAGGGCCTCCTCGATTTCCTTGGTGAAGAGCCCCTTGCCACCGATTTCCAGCAGGCGGCGGTCCTGGACCCGGTCGCCCGTTGTGGTGATGACCACCAGGGGGGCGACGCGCTCAGCATCCTCGGGGGAAGCGCCGAGGGCAGCGGCGATCCGCCTTTGCATCTGCCCCGCCTGGGCGAGGGAAAGCTTGGAGCCACGGGCCCCGATCCGGACAGGCTGTTGCACACGCACGACGGGAGGGCTACCTCGACTGGAACTCACTCCGGACCGGCCCTACAGGAGCCGCGCCGGGGCCGCAACCCGGACCCCCGCCCCCACAGGCCTCGCCCCACATGACCGACCTGACCGTCCTTGGCGTCGAGACGAGCTGCGACGAGACCGCTGCGGCGGTCGTCCGGCTGTCCGCGGCGGGGGAGGTTTGCGTCCTGTCGTCCGTGGTCGGCCTGCAGACGGAGCAACATGCGCCCTTCGGCGGCGTGGTTCCAGAAATCGCCGCCCGGGCCCACGTCGAGGCCATTGACGGCGTCGCTGCCGAAGCCATGTCCAGGGCGGGGATCCGCTGGGAGGAGGTCTCGGGCGTGGCGGCTACGGCCGGTCCAGGCCTGATCGGCGGGGTGATGGTGGGCCTGGCTTTCGGCAAGGCCGTGGCCCTGGCCCGGGGCCTGCCCCTGGTGGCAGTGAATCACCTGGAGGGACATGCCGTCTCGGCCCGGCTCGGCGCCCGGATCGACTATCCCTTCCTCCTCCTCCTGGTCTCGGGCGGGCACTGCCAGTTGCTGCGGGTGGACGGCATCGGTGCCTGCACCCGCCTGGGCTCGACCATTGATGACGCGGCGGGGGAGGCCTTCGACAAGATCGCCAAGTCCCTGGGCCTGCCCTTTCCCGGCGGTCCGGCCCTGGAGCGGCTGGCAGCCACTGGTGACCCGGCCGCCTTTGACCTGCCCAGGGCCCTCCTTGGCCGGCCGGGCTGCGACTTCTCATTCTCGGGACTCAAGACCGCGGCGGCGCGCCTGGCGGCGACCTGCAGCGAAGCCTCGCGGGCCGACCTCGCCGCCGCCGTCCAGTCGGCCATCGCCCGCCAGCTGGCCGACCGCACCCGCCGGGCCATGACGGCCTGCGCCCAGGACCTGCCCCCCGGCGGTCGCCGGTTCGTGGTCGCCGGCGGGGTGGCAGCCAACGGCACAGTGCGCGCGAGCCTGCAGGACCTCGCCTCGGAACTCGGCTGGAGCTTCTACGCCCCGCCCCTGGCCTACTGCACAGACAACGCCGCCATGATCGCCCTGGCCGGCGCCGAGCGCCTGGCCCTGGGCCTGACCGATCCCCTGTCCGCCCCGGCCCGGCCCCGCTGGCCCCTCGACCCGGCAGCGGCGGCGGCGCGGCCCACCCATCGTCCTGGCCGAAAGGGAGCCAAGGCATGAGCGAGATGTTCCGGACCGTCGGCGTGATCGGCGCCGGCGCCTGGGGCACGGCACTGGCCCTGGTCTGCGCCCGGGCGGGCCTGGACGTCGCCCTCTACGCCCGGGAGCCCGAGGTGGCAGAGGACGTCAATGTCCACCGGGAGAACCGGACCTTCCTGCCGGGAGTGATGCTGGATGCGGGGATCCGCGCCGTGTCGCAGCCCCAGGACCTGGCCGGGCGGGACCTTTACCTCAACGTGACGCCAGCTCAGCACCTGCGATCGAGCCTCCGCGCCTTCGCCCCCGTTGTCTCCGCCGGGACGCCCATGGTCCTCTGCGCCAAGGGGATAGAGCAGGGCTCCCTGAAGCTCATGACCGAGGTCCTGGCCGAGACCCTGCCGGATGCGCGGGCGGCGGTCCTGTCGGGTCCCTCCTTCGCCGCCGAGGTGGCCAGGGGCCTGCCGACTGCCATCACCCTGGCCTGCCCGGACGAAGCCCTGGGTACCGCCCTGGCCCGGGCTGTGGCCGGACCCGGTTTCCGGCCCTACGCCGCCACCGACATGGTGGGAGCCGAGGTCGGCGGAGCGGTGAAGAATGTCCTGGCCATCGCCTGTGGGGTCTCCGAGGGGCGGGGCCTGGGACGCTCGGCCCACGCCGCCCTGATCACCCGGGGCTTCGCCGAGCTGACCCGGATGGCCGTGGCCCTGGGCGGACGGGCCGAGACCGTCGCCGGCCTCTGCGGCCTGGGGGACCTGGTCCTGACCTGCTCTTCGCCCCAGTCCCGGAACATGAGCGTCGGCCTGGCCCTCGGACAGGGCCAGTCCCTCGAGGCCACCCTGGCCGGCAAGGTCTCGGTGGCCGAGGGCGTCGCCTCCGCCCCGGCCGTGCGCGAACTGGCGGCCCGGATCGGGGTCGAGGCCCCCATATGCGAGGCTGTCGCCGCTATCCTCGCGGGCGAGGTCGGGGTTGAGGCGGCGATCACCGGCCTCCTCTCCCGCCCCCTCAAGTCCGAACGCTGAAACCTGAAAGGAACCGCGCCCATGGGCCTCTATGTCCTGGTCTGCAACGACAAGCCGAACAGCCTGGAGCTCAGGCTGGCCAACCGCGAGGCCCACCTGGCCTACGCCCGGGGCTTCACTGGCCGGCTGAAGGTAGCTGGCCCCCTGCTGGACGAGGCCGGCAACATGGCTGGCTCACTCCTGATCCTGGAGGCCGACAGCCTGGAGGACGCCCGGGGCTTCAACCTGGGCGATCCCTACCAAACAGCCGGCCTGTTCGCCTCGGTCCAGGTGACGGCCTTCAAGGCGAGCATCGGCACCCTCTGATGCGGCCTCCGCAGGCGGACAATCCCGCAACGCCGCAGCCGGGAATCCGGCTCTGCGCCCTGGGTGAACTGGCCGATCCAGGGGCCCGCGGTTTCCGCTTCCGGGCGGGAGACGCCTTGTTCGCCGCCTTCCTGGTGCGCGAGGGCGGCGAGGTGCGGGGCTGGGTCGATTCCTGCCCCCACAATGGCTGGCCCCTGGCGGTGATGGACGACCGCTACCTCACCCGCACAGGGGACCGGATCCTCTGCGCCGCCCACGGCGCCGTCTTTCGCCTGGGGGACGGGGTCTGCACCGCCGGGCCCTGCGCCGGCGAGCGCCTGACGCCCTGGCCCGTCGCCGTGCGCTCGGGTTGGGTGGAGACGGCCTGAGCCCTCAGCCCGCGGGCGAGACCTCGGCGGCGAAGGCAGCGACCTCCTTCACCAGGCCCTCGGCGGCCAGCTTCACAAGCTCCCCGCCCTTTTCCGGCGTGGCCTGGGCCGGGTCGGAGCCCATCCGGCCGTCTGGATAGCGGGCGCGGAAGTCCGCCGCCTCGCGGATCGGGCCGGTGAGGGCGATCTGGGGCGCGTAGTTGGCGGTCTTGGTGGCGTCGGGATAGGCCCACTGGGTGACTGCGATCTCGGAGGGCGTGGCGTGGCTGCCATGCCCTGTGGGGAACTGCCGGTTCGCCAGGGCGTGGACCCCGGGCAGGTCCCACCAGTTGCGCAGCTTCAGGGAAAAGCCCCGCGGGCGCTTCGCAAAACTGGCCTCGGCATAGAGTTCCGAGAAGGCCGCCTCGATGGTGGCGACATTCCCGCCGTGGCCGTTCAGGAAGTAGATCCGGGTGAAACCATGGACGGCGAGGCTCCGGCACCAGTCGCCGATCGCCGCAATAAAGGTGCTGGGCCTCAGGGAGATGGTGCCGGGGAAGCCCAGGTGATGCTGGGCCATGCCGATGTTGAAGGTCGGGGCGACCAGGAGGTCGGCGTCCTTCTGGGCCTCGTGGGCGATGATCTCCGGGCACAGCCAGTCCGTGCCGAGGAGGCCTGTCGGGCCATGCTGCTCGTTAGAGCCGATCGGGACGACGATCGCCGTGGAACGCTTCAGCTGGGCCTCGATCTCGGGCCAGGTCGACAGGTGCAGCAGCATGGGGATCTCCGGAGCGGGTGGCGACACGCTAGCGACGGGCGCGCAGGACGCAAGGCGGCGTGAAAATCCGCGGCCCGCCGCTTCCCCCCGCCGCGCCGCCGCTCTACTAGCTTTCCAACGATGACCGCGAAGGAGACAGGGCATGAGCGAAGGTGGAGTGTTCCCGGTTCCCGAGGCTTGGGCGAAAAAGGCCCTGATGACGGCGGAAGGCTACGCCGCCGCCCTGGCGCGGGTGGAGTCCGATCCCGACGGCTACTGGCGGGAACTGGCCGGCCGCCTCGACTGGATCCGGCCACCGACCCGCACCAAGGACGCCTCCTTCCACCGCGAGGACTTCCGCGTCCGCTGGTACGAGGACGGGGTGCTCAACGTCTCGGTCAACTGCCTGGACCGGCACATCCCTGCGCGGGGCGACCAGGTCGCCCTCATCTGGGAGACGGACGACGGCGAGAACGGGACCACCCTCACCTACCGCCAACTCCTCTCCGAGGTCTGCCGGATGGCCAACGTCCTCAAGTCCAGGGGCGTGAAGAAGGGCGACCGGGTCACGATCTACCTGCCAATGATCCCCCAGACGGCCGTGGCCATGCTGGCCTGCGCCCGGATCGGCGCGGTACATTGCGTGATCTTCGGGGGCTTTTCGCCGGACAGCATCGCCGGGCGCATCCAGGACTGCGACAGCCGCATCGTCATCACCGCCGACGAGGGCCTGCGGGGCGGTAAGGTCATCCCCCTGAAGCGCAATGTCGACGAGGCCCTGGTGGACTGCCCCCAGGTGGCGGACGTCATCGTGATCCGCCGCACCCGGGCCGACGTGCCCATGGCCGCCGGCCGGGACGTCTTTTATTCGGACGTCAAGGGAACGGTGTCCGACCAGTGCGACCCCGAGCCCATGAATGCCGAGGACCCGCTGTTCATCCTCTACACCTCGGGGTCGACGGGAAAGCCCAAAGGCGTCCTGCACACCACGGGCGGCTACCTGGTCTGGGCCTCGCACACCCATGAACTGGTCTTCGACTACCGGCCCGGCGAGGTTTTCTGGTGCACCGCCGACGTGGGCTGGGTCACCGGCCACTCCTATGTCGTCTACGGCCCCCTGGCGAACGGAGCGACCAGCCTGATCTTCGAGGGCGTGCCCACCTGGCCCGACAATTCCCGCTTCTGGCGGGTGGTGGACAAGCACAAGGTCGAGATCTTCTACACCGCCCCGACAGCGATCCGGGCCCTGATGGGTGACGGCGAGGGCCCGGTGAAGGCGACCTCGCGGGCCTCCCTGCGCCTGATCGGCACGGTGGGCGAGCCCATCAATCCCGACGCCTGGCTCTGGTACCACCGGGTGGTGGGCGACGGCCGCTGCCCCATCGTCGACACCTACTGGCAGACCGAGACCGGCGCCTGCCTGGCCTCGCCCCTGCCGGGCGCCACCGACCTCAAGCCCGGCTCCTGCGCCCGCCCGCTGCCGGGGGTGAAGTTCCAGATCGTCGATGCTGAGGGCAAGGTCCTGGACGGCGCAGTCAGCGGCAACCTCTGCATCACCGACTCCTGGCCCGGCCAGATGCGGACGGTCTATGGCGACCACCAGAGGTTCATCGACACCTACTTCTCCACCTATCCTGGCAAGTACTTCACCGGCGACGGCTGCCGGCGGGACGAGGACGGCTATTACTGGATCACCGGGCGGGTGGATGACGTCCTGAACGTCTCGGGACACCGGCTGGGCACGGCGGAGATCGAGAGCGCCCTGGTGGCCCACCCTGACGTGGCCGAGGCGGCGGTGGTCGGCTACCCGCACGACGTCAAGGGCCAGGGGGTCTACTGCTTCGTCACCCTGAACGCCGACGTCACGCCCACCGACGTCCTGCAGGCCGACCTCAAGGGCTGGGTCCGGCGCGAAATCGGGGCCTTCGCGGCGCCCGACATCGTCCAGTTCGCCCCGGGCCTGCCCAAGACGCGCTCGGGCAAGATCATGCGCCGGATCCTGCGCAAGATCGCCGAGAACGACCTGTCAAACCTCGGGGACACCACCACCCTCGCCGATCCCGCCGTGGTCGACGACCTGGTGCAGAACCGGCAGGGCTGAGGCCAGCTTGGACCCCGCCCTCCCGGCGGCCCTGAGGGTCGCTATCAACCTGCGCCTGGAGGGCCGGCCGCGGGAGGACCTTGCGCGCCGGGCCGGGGACCTCTCGGAGGGGTACCGCAAGGGCCGGGCCTCCTCGGCCCTGGTCCGCGGAGCGGAAGATGCCCTGGCCTACGCCCTGACCCGCACCCCGGCGACCTATGCCGCTGTGCGCCGGGCCCTGGAGGAGACCCAGGCCCTCGACCCCGGCTTCAGCCCGTCGAGCCTTCTGGACGCTGGAGCCGGGCCGGGGGGCGCGGGCTGGGCGGCCCTCGACGCCTTCCCCGGCATTTCAGAGGTCACCCGGCTGGATCACAACGCTGCCTTTCTCGACCTCGCCGGGGCGCTCGCGGGCCAGGGCCCCGAAGCCCTGGCCGGGGCTCGGCGCCTGCAGGCGGACTTCGCGGCCGGCGACCTTCCTGCGGAATCCCGGGCCGACCTGGTGATCGCCGCCTACGCCCTGACCGAGATCGCGCCGGGTGCCCTGCCCGGCGCCATCGGCCGGCTGTGGGGGGCCACGGGGTCCCGGATCCTCATTGTCGAGCCCGGGACGCCGGAAGGCTGGCGCCGGGGGCTTGAGATTCGTCGGGAACTGGTCGCCCAGGGGGCGCGGATCCTGGCGCCCTGCCCCCATTCAGGCCCCTGCCCGATCGCGGCGCCTGACTGGTGCCACTTCTCCCAGCGGCTACCCCGGAGCCGGGACCACAGGCGTGCCAAGGGGGGCGAGGCGCCCTTCGAGGATGAGAAATTCTTTTGGATTGCCGCGGCGCGCGCCGGACCGCACTCGCCTGCGCCGCCGGTCTCCCGCGTGATCGCGCCGCCGCGGACCAGCAAGGCCGCGGTACGCCTTCGGCTCTGCCGGCCTGACGGCACCGTCGCGGTTGTCGACTTCCCCCGGCGCGACCGGGCGGCCCTGGCAAGGGTGCGTCGGCTGGATTGGGGCGACGCCCTGCCTGAAGATGGCCCGCCTGGGGTTGGCGGTCAGTAGGGCGGGGGTTGGGTCGTGGCCGCGTCCGCGCCCTGGATCAGGTCACCCACCGCGTCCTGGCCGGCCGGCGCCTTGCCCGACGTCGCGGGGGCCGGGGCCTCGGTCACCGGCTTGGGCTTGGCTTCGACCTTCGGGGGCTCGGTCTTCGGGGGCTCCAGCTCGGGCTCTGGCTCTGGAGGGGGCGGAATGTCAGTGGGCAGGGGGGTCACCTCGGGGGCGACGATGGCCGGGGCCGATGTCGCCGGAGCCAAGGGGGCGTCTCCAGGCAGGTAGGCGACGTCCCGCGCGCCGAGCACGCCGGAGACGAAGCCAACCAGGGCCATCAGGGCGATCACGATGAGGGCGATCTTCCTGAGATTGCGGGGCATGGACCACATTTGGCCACTCCTAGAGGGTTTTGGTGGGGTTGCAAACGGGAGAGGCGGGCCTGTTGCGACCGAGGTAAACGCCTCTTAACCCTCTTGGGTCCAGAGTGTTCCGGAATCATCGCGGGAGCGGACCGGCATGGCGCGGGCGGCGCGGAAACGGGGCATAGACAGAGGGTTCGAGATCGCCGGCGCGGTCTGGGCGCATCCCTTCGCGGCCCGGGCGCGCGGCGGACTTGTCGCTCTTTCGGGGGCGGCCCTGGCGGCGGCGCTCGCCACCTGGAAGGCGGCGGACCCGAGCCTCAACGCGTCTTCAGGTGCCATTCCCGGGAATGTCCTGGGAGGTGCCGGTGCGGTCCTCTCGGACCTCCTGTTCCAGGCCCTGGGCCTGCCGGCGGCCCTGGTCGCCCTGCTCATGGTGGTCCTTGGCCTCTCCAGGCTGGCCAGTCCAAATCCCGACTCCAGCCGGCTTGGCCTGCGCCTCCGGGCGCTTGGCGGGATCCTGGCCCTATGCGGTGTCGCGGCCCTTCTGGCCTGGCCCCGGGCGCCTTCAGCCTGGCCCCTGGCCGGGGGCCTGGGCGGACTGGCTGGCGACGGTCTCCTGGGCCTCGGCCGCGGTGCCCTGGGCGAGGCGGGTGTCCCCTTCGGCCGGGGCCTGACCGCAGGCCTGCTGGGAGCCCTCGGGCTCTGGGGGCTCGCCTACGCCCTGGCCCTGCCCAAGCTCGATATCCGGGGCGCCCTGGCCAGGCTGGTCGGCTGGATGCGCAGCCGCGACCTGACCTCAGCGGTACGCTCGCCCTTCGCGCCCGAACCCGAGTCCGAACCCGCGCCAGCGGTTCGGGGCGCACGGAGCCGGTCCCGGAAGGCAGACCTGCCAGCCGATCCGGACCTCGCAGACGGGGTCGGCCCGGACGGACTCGCGACCTTCGGCGCCGAGGAGGGTGGAGCGCCGGTCGCCATCCGTCCGCCCAAGTCCTCTCGGGAATCCGGGCGGGAGACCCGTGAGTCCCAGGGAGTCCTGGAGTTCGCCAGGGGAGAGGGCTTCGTTCTTCCCGACCTATCCATGCTCGCCCGCTCGCCGCCGCGCGCGGCCCAGTTCGACGAGGCGGCCCTGCGCCAGAATGCCCAGCTCCTCGAAGGGGTCCTGGCCGAATTCGGCGTCCGGGGACAGATCGACCAGATCCGACCGGGGCCGGTGGTCACCCTCTACGAACTCGTCCCCGCCCCCGGCGTGAAGTCGGCGCGCGTGGTGGCCCTGGCCGACGACATCGCGCGCTCCATGTCCGTCGCCGCCTGCCGGGTCGCCGTGGTGCCGGGACGGAACGCCATCGGTATCGAGCTGCCGAACGCCCGGCGCGAGACGGTCTACCTGCGCGACCTCCTGTCCAGTTCCGAATACGAGAAGACCGGTCACGCCCTGCCTATGGCCCTGGGCGAGAACATTGGCGGCGAGCCCTATGTCGCCGACCTGGCCAAGATGCCCCACCTGCTGATTGCCGGCACGACCGGCTCGGGCAAGTCGGTGGGGGTCAATGCCATGATCCTGTCGATCCTCTACCGCCTTCCGCCCGAGGCCTGCCGGTTCATCATGATCGACCCCAAGATGCTGGAGCTCAGCGTATATGACGGGATCCCGCACCTGCTGGCCCCGGTGGTCACAGACCCGAAAAAGGCCATCGTTGCCCTGAAGTGGACGGTCCGGGAGATGGAGGACCGCTACCGCCTGATGTCCAAGATCGGCGTGCGGAATGTGGCCTCCTACAACGAGCGCGCGCGGGAGGCGACGGCCCGGGGAGAGCACTTCGAGCGCACGGTCCAGACCGGTTTCGACGACCAGGGCCGGCCCGTCTACGAGAGCGAGCGAATTGATCCTCGTCCCATGCCCTACCTGGTGGTGGTAATCGACGAGGTCGCCGACCTGATGATGGTGGCCGGCAAAGACGTGGAAGGCGCAGTGCAAAGGTTGGCTCAGATGGCGCGGGCGGCTGGCATCCACCTGGTCATGGCGACGCAGAGGCCCTCGGTGGACGTCATCACCGGCACCATCAAGGCCAACTTCCCGACCCGGATCTCCTTCCAGGTCACCTCCCGGATCGATTCCCGCACCATCCTCGGGGACCAGGGTGCCGAGCAGCTGCTGGGCCAGGGCGACATGCTCTACATGGCGGGCGGCGGGCGCGTCACCCGCTTGCATGGCCCCTTCGTCTCGGACGGCGAGGTTGAGGCCGTGGCCCGCTTCCTGCGCGAACAGGGCCAGCCCCAGTATCTGGAGGAGGTCACCGCAGGCGGGGACGACGAGGACGGCGGCGGCGACTTCGGCGAGGGTGAGGGCGGGTCGGGCGACGATCTCTATGATCGCGCCGTCGCCGTGGTCACCCGCGACGGGAAGGCCTCGACCTCCTATGTCCAGCGCCGGCTGCAGATCGGCTACAACCGCGCCGCCTCCCTGATCGAGCGCATGGAGAAGGAAGGCGTGGTCAGCCCCGCCAACCATTCGGGCAAGCGTGAGATCCTGGCGCCGCCGCCGCCCTAGGACGCCAACCGGGTTCCAGCTTGACTGGGGACGGTCTCGGGCCCCTGCCCCGCAGGTGCCGCAATTCCGGGGCATTGACCCCGCTGGCGGCCTGGCGCATTCCGGCCCCTGGAGATACCTCATGCCAACACGCCGTATCGCCCTGGCGGGCCTGGCCACCGTCATCGCCGCACCCGCCGCCGTAGCCGCAGCCGCGCCAACCCTGGGAGCGGAAGAGCGGGAGCTGGCCGCCCGGGCCGCCGCCTGGCTCGAGGCGCTGACAGAGGCCAGGGGTGACTTCATCCAGACCGATTCCCGGGGTCGGGTCAGCCGGGGCGAAGTTTTCATCCGCCGGCCGGGGAAGGCCCGCTTCGCTTATGCCCCGCCCGCCTCGCTGCTGGTGGTGGCGGACGGTACCAACGTCACGGTGGCCGACCCGCGCCTGAAGACCTTCGAGCGTTATCCCCTGGTCGCCACGCCCCTGTCCCTCTTCCTCTCGCGGCGGATTCGCCTGGACGGCGACACCCAGGTGACAGCGGTGAGGCGATATGGGGAGGGCTTTGAGGTGACGGCCCGGGACAGCCGCCGACAAGCGGAGGGCCGCATTGCGCTGACTTTCTCGGACTCCCCCCTTGCGCTTACCGGCTGGACGGTGACCGACGCCCAGGGTCGGTCGACCCGGGTCGAGCTGAAGGATTTCCGGAAGGTCAGCGGTCTGCCTGCCAGCCTCTTCGTCATTGAGGATCCACGGCCTCGGGCGCCGGGTCGCGGCAAGATGTAACTTATTCGTCACACACAACAAGAATATTCCAAAAACTTGACAAAGATGGTGAAAGTTGCGTTGATGTCACTCATGGGCCCGGTGCAGCCGGGCCTGCGGCCTCCGGACGTCATCCCCTTCCGGAGGCTGCACGAGAGAGCTAACTACGCCCGGACGGCTTGCGCCTCCGGGCGTTCCTTTTGGGGCCGGACGGGGAAACCGCCATGCGCCTGAGACTCGCCACCTGGAACGTGAACTCCGTCCGCCTCCGCGCCGAGCAGGTGACGCGGTTCGCCCGTGAGCAGGACCCAGACGTCCTGTGTCTCCAGGAGATCAAGTGCCGGGAGGGGGAATTCCCCCGGGCCGAGTTTGAGGCCGCCGGCTACCCGCACATGCGCATCAGCGGCCAGAAAGGCTCGCACGGGGTGGCCATTGTCTCGCGGCTTCCCCTCGACGACGCTCCTGCCCTGGACCTCTGCCGCGAGGGCCACGCCCGGGTTGTCGGGGCCCGGGTGTCGGGGATCGAGGTCCAGAACTTCTACATCCCGGCAGGGGGCGACACTCCCGACCCGGAGACCAACCCAAAGTTCGCACACAAGCTGGATTTCTTCGCCCGCCTGACCGCCGAAGCTCGCCGTAGGGATCCGGCTGAAGCCCTGGTCATCACCGGCGACCTGAACGTCGCCCCCGGGGAGAACGACGTCTGGAGCCACCGCCAGATGCTGAAGGTGGTCAGCCATACCCCCATCGAGATCGAGGCCATGGCGGCCCTGTGCGAGGCCGGCGGCTTCACGGACCTGGTGCGCGAGGCGGTCCCCGAGTCCGAGAAGCTGTTCTCCTGGTGGAGTTACCGCGCCGCCGATTTCCGCGCCTCGAACCGCGGCCTGAGGCTGGACCACATCTGGATCTCCCCCAGCCTGCGGGGTCCTGCCCTGGCGGACGGCGCCAGCGCCCGGGTCCACGACGAGGTCCGGGCCTGGGAGCGACCCAGCGACCACGCACCGGTCACGGCGGACTTCCGGCTCTAGATCCTGTTCCGATACGTGGGAACCTGATCGTAACGGCGGTCAGGGCACCAGCCGGTATCCGCCGCCCTCAGTCAGCAGGAGCCGGCCGCCAGCGGGATCCGACTCGATCTTCTGGCGCAGCCGGTAGACATGGGTCTCGAGGGTGTGGGTCGTCACACCGGCGTTGTAGCCCCAGACCTCGGCCAGCAACTCTTCCCGCGCCACCGACTTTTCACCGGCGCGATAGAGATATTTCAGGATGTTGGTTTCCTTCTCGGTCAGCCGCACCTTGCGCCCCGAGCTGTCCACCAGGACCTTGGCCGCCGGCCGGAACTCGTAGGGGCCGAGCCGGAAGACGGCACCCTCGGAATGCTCGTGACTGCGAATCTGGGCGCGGATCCGGGCCTGCAAGACGGCCAGTCGGAAGGGTTTGGTGACATAGTCGTTGGCCCCGGCATCCAGCCCGCCCACCATCTCCGTTTCGGCGTCAGCCGCCGTCAGCATGATCACCGGGCAGGCGACCTGTTGCGCGCGGAGCTCCCGGCACACCTCCCGGCCGTTGGTGTCCGGCAGGTCGACGTCCAGGAGGATGATGTCCGGACGCGCCTCGAGGGCCGCAAGGATGCCCGCGGCGCCGGTGGCCGCCTGGACGACCTCGAATTCGCCCCCGGAGGCGAGGAGGTCGGCGAGCTCGGTCCTCAGCTCGTCATTGTCGTCGATGATCAGCAGGGTCTTGGGTTGAGCCATGGGCCGGAACATGCACCCTGAGGGCGGGCCCCGCCAAGGGTCCAGTTGAAGACGGCCCTCGGAAGGGTCGTGGCAGTAGCGGAGACAGGCGGAATGATCTTCTCGGCGACCTCGGACGGGACCCTCGATATCGGCGGCAGGCGGGTGCGATGCGCCCTGGGCCGGTCCGGGGTCCTGCCAGCAGCAGACAAGCGCGAGGGTGACGGCGCCTCGCCCCTGGGCGTCTGGCCCTTCCGGAAGGTCTTCTACCGGCCCGACCGCGTGCCGGCGCCGAAGACCCGCCTGCTCGTCCAGGCGCTGACGCCGGCGGACGGCTGGTGCGACGCCCCCGGGGACCCGGCCTACAACCGCCCCGTCCGCCTGCCCTATCCCGCCAGCGCAGAGACCCTGTGGAGGGACGACCGGGTTTATGACCTGATCGTGGTCCTGGGCCACAACGACGATCCGCCCATCAGCCCGATGGGGTCGGCCATCTTCCTGCACCTGGCCCAGCCGGACTGGTCGCCGACGGCTGGATGCGTCGCCGTGCGGCGGGAGGACCTGCTGGACCTGCTGTCCCTGGCGGGGCCGGAAGACGCCCTTGCGGTCCTTCCCGGCGGCTTCCAGCCCTAGTTCCGGGCGCCGAAGAGGGCTGAGCCTACCCGGACATGAGTGGCGCCAAGGGCGATGGCGGTCTCGAAATCGTCGCTCATGCCCATAGACAGGACGGAAAGCCCGTTGCGGGCCGCGATCCGGGCCAGCAGGCCGAAATGCAGACCCGCAGGTTCGCCGACCGGGGGAATGCACATCAGCCCCTCCACTGGCAGGGCGAGGGGGCCACGGACCCGGTCAAGGAAGGCGTCGGCGTCGGCGGGGAGCACCCCCGCCTTCTGGGGCTCCTCACCCGTATTCACCTGGACCAGCAGGCGCGGCAGGCGCCCAGTCTTCTGGGCTGCGGCGACAAGGGCCAGGGCCAG
>Ga0209598_10000725_pt1 | contig 26749 bp, 21 predicted proteins | sample M_140807_EF_Meta_FD_187317 | JGI IMG/M metagenome (GOLD analysis project Ga0209598, IMG submission 187317) | Freshwater microbial communities from Lake Montjoie, Canada to study carbon cycling - M_140807_EF_MetaG (SPAdes) (version 2) | ecosystem: Environmental > Aquatic > Freshwater > Lake...
ACAGGATAAAGCAGCGGTATTTGCACATTTAAATAATTTGCCTGCTGAGTGGCAAGGGGTTGACCTTTTAGTTAATAACGCAGGTCTTGCATTAGGACGTGACTCCTTCCTAGATGCTAATTTAGAAGATTGGGAAACCATGATTGATACCAATGTAAAAGGTTTGTTATACACTTCAAAAGCAGTATTACCTTATTTAATAAAACAACAAGGTCATATCATAAATATTGGAAGTACTGCGGGTAAGGAAGTGTACAAAGATGGTAATGTTTATTGCGCATCCAAACATGCAGTGGATGCAATTAGCAAAGCACAAAGAATTGATTTGCTGCCATATAAAATTAAAATTTCAGTGATTCATCCTGGTGCAGTTGAAACCGATTTTTCATTGGTACGCTTTAAAGGAGATGCATCAAAAGCTGCTGCAGTATATGCTGGTTACGAACCATTAAAAGCCGAAGATGTTGCTGATACCGCATGGTATGTGGCCAATGTTCCCAAACATGTTTGCATTAATGATGTTGTAATGACCTGTGTAGCGCAAGCTAACTCCATGCATTTGCATAAGGACGCATAATTATCTAGAAAACTTTTTAAGTAACCCGCTATAAAGCGACCGGAATAAAGCAGCGATTAGAAATTATTACCCAAAATCAATTTCAGTATTATCTCCAATATTCAAGCTTCGGCTTAACCCTTTAACTGCTGCATCACTTCCAATCAAAGAATTATCTAATACCACTTCATCTAGTGTAGTGTAGGAGCCAATAATACTATCTCTCACAATGGAACTTTTGATATTGGTATTATTACCAATTGTGACATGCGGCCCGATGATGGAATTTTCAATCACGCAATCATCCGCAATACTTACAGGCGGGATAATGATGCTATTGGTATATAAGTTTGGGTTCACTGAAATCCCTCCCGATTTTTTTAGCAAAACTGCATTGGTCTCCAATAAGGATTCTTTTTTACCACAATCATACCAATGTTTTACTTTAAAGGATTTGAATTGTACTCCTTTTTTAATCATACACTCCAATGCATCCGTTAAATTATATTCCCCTTGTGATTTAATATTATCATTAAATAATTGTTGAAAACATTCAAATAAAATTTCTGATTCCTTAATCTTATACAAGCCTACTAGTGCATTATTACTTTTTGGAATGGCAGGTTTTTCAATTGCGTGTTCAATAAAACCTTCTTCATTAATTTCAGCAACACCAAATTGACGAGGGTCATCTACCTTTTTTACCCCCAACATGCTTATTGGACTTTCCATCACTTCCTTAATTTCAAATTCACATATGGTATCTCCTAAAGCAATAAACACTTCGTCATTATTGACAATTGCCTTGGTCAATTCAATGGCATGAGCAGTTCCTTGTCGATCATTTTGATAAACAAAATGCGTATTTAAATTTGGATAGGTAGCTTGAACATAATCCTGAATTTTCTCCCCCAAGTAACCAACGATAAAAATAAATTCTTTAATACCCGCCTCCCTTAATTGATCAACAATAAAGCTAAGTATGGTTTTACCTGCAATCGGAATAAGCGCCTTAGGTTGCGTATAAGTATGTGGTCGTAATTTTGCACCTGCACCTGCCACTGGAATAATCGCCTTCATTGTTTGGGTTTTAGGGGGTGATAAAAGTAGCAAATAACTGTTAGTAAAAGTGCAATTTGGGCAGTGAAATGGCCAAATGCAATAAAACTGCTTGAAAATGTGAATATTAGGATGCCAACTGTTGAAAAAAAGCTTTGCACAGGGGTAATAATGAATTAATTTTGCAAAATAGTACACTATAAATCAAGTAACATGCAAAGAGATACTCTAGTTTTTGACATCATTCGTGAGGAATTAATACGCCAAAGAAGAGGCATTGAATTAATCGCATCTGAAAATTTTACCAGCTTACAAGTAATGCAAGCAACGGGTGGTGTAATGGCCAATAAATATGCTGAAGGATATCCTGGTCGTCGTTACTATGGCGGTTGTGAAATTGTAGATAAAACAGAAACTTTAGCCATAGATCGCTTAAAGGAAATATTTGGATTGGAATATGCCAATGTACAACCACATAGTGGTGCACAAGCAAACGCTGCACTAATGTTAGCCATATTACAACCTGGTGATGCTATACTAGGTTTGGACTTAAGCATGGGCGGTCACTTAACGCATGGTAGTGCGGTAAACTTTTCAGGTAAAATCTATTCCCCCCATTTTTATGGTGTGGTGAAAGAAACAGGATTGATTGACTATGAAATGTTAGAAAGTCAAGCAAGAGCGCATAAACCTAAATTAATATTTTGTGGTGCAAGTGCTTATAGTCGTGATATTGATTATGCAAGTATCAGAAAAGTAGCTGACGAAGTAGGTGCATTTGTATTAGCAGATATTGCACATCCTGCAGGATTAATTGCAAAAGGATTATTAAGTTCTCCGTTTAATCATTGTCATTTTGTAACATCTACTACCCACAAAACTTTACGTGGCCCTCGTGGCGGTGTAATTATGATGGCGAAAGATGGCGAGAATACTTTAGGATTGAAAGATATGAAAGGTAATTTAAGATTGTGGTCTAATGTCATTGATATGGCGGTGTTCCCGGGAACACAAGGTGGCCCATTGGAGCATGTGATTGCAGCAAAAGCAGTTGCATTTGGAGAAATCTTAACGGATGAATTTACAGTTTATGCAAAGCAAGTTCAATCAAATGCTCAAGTTATGGCTGCAGCATTTGTTGCAAAAGGATATGAGATTATCAGTGGTGGTACTGACAACCATTTAATGTTAATTGACTTACGTAATAAAAATATTAGTGGTAAAAAAGCGGAGCAGGTTTTAGGACATGCGGATATTACTGCGAATAAAAATATGGTGCCTTACGATGACAAGTCAGCATTTGTAACTTCAGGTATCCGTTTTGGTGTAGCTGCAATTACAACACGTGGCATGACCGAAGGCCATATACCATTTATTGTTGAAGCAATTGATACTGCTTTAATGAATGCTGATAACGAAACCGTTTTAGCAAATACTAAGAAAGAGGTGAATAAGTTCATGGAGCAGTTTGTTTTGTATCCTGAATTAGGATAATAGTTTAACTTTATGCTATGATACAAAGAATACAATCCATTTGGTTATTGCTAGCAAGCGCAGCCGCATTTTCAGTATTGCGTTTCCCTTTTTATTATACACCTACGCCATTTGCATTAGAAATCAATGGAAGTTCGCAGTATAGCACTTTAATCTCATTGGCCTTTAGTGCTTGCTTATCAGTCATCACTATCTTTTTATATGGCAACCGCATGTTACAATTAAAAGTGGTACTTGTAAATTTTTTACTATCTATTTTAATCGGATACTTTATTTATACCATAGTGATCGCTAATCCTGGCGGTGGTTTCACCCTTACATCACTAGCTTTATTTATCATCCCAGTGTTTCAAATACTAGCAATGATCAAAATTTACCAAGACGACAAGTTGGTAAAAAGTACTGATAGATTAAGATAGATGGACCTAAGCCGCCTCTAACTCCTTCTCGATTGCTTTTTGAACCAATTGATTTAGGCTAATCCCTTTCATAGTGGCAAGCATTGCCGCCTTTCTGTGTATATCTGGCTTGACGCGTACATTAAAAGATCCCTTAAAACTTTTTAAACAAGGCTTATTTGTTTGTTCGCAAATTTCTATATAATCTTCTACGGATTCCTTAAACATTTGTTTTAATTCTGAAACAGAAGAACCTTCAAACATTATTAAATCATCTATCCCTTCTATTTTGCCAAATAAGATATTGTCTTCATCGCTAAAGACAACTGATGCATAAAATCCTTTATATTTTAATGTATTATTCATATAATTTGTTTTAAAGTAAGATCAACAATTATGTTCTTCAAATAAACTCTATTAATTATTTTACCTGGGTGAGGTTTATGTATTAATATATGTTTATTAAAATTTACATGAACAAAAGCAACTCTTGATCCAGAAGTTTTGCCTTTATTTTCAACTTCAAAACCCATATTTTGTAATAATGTACTCAACTCGTCAAATGTAAAATCCTTAGGTATACTTAAGAATCTTACTAGTAGTTTATCTTTCTTTGTCATACAAATTTGCAACTATTTTTTAGTTACAACAAAAATAACACAAGAAATTTAAATGCAGGTACTTTATTTTACCTAACAACTTGATTTTTAATAAGTTACATAGAATCTAGTCTAAGTACTTCCCTGTTTGGGAGGCCTTGCATTTGGATAGACCTTTGGGGATTCCGGCATAAACAACGGTGCCGCCATCCACGCCTGCTTCTGGACCCATATCAATCACCCAGTCCGCTACTTTAATTACATCGGTATTATGTTCAACTACGATGAGTGAATGCCCTTGTTCAATTAAAGCATTAAATGCTTTTAATAATTTATGGATATCATGAAAATGTAAACCTGTGGTTGGTTCATCAAAAATGAATAACATTTTATTGCTTGCTTTTCCTTTTCCTAAAAAGCTGGCTAGTTTTACGCGTTGCGCTTCACCCCCACTTAAGGTGCTGCTACTTTGTCCCAACTTCACATAGCCCAATCCCACTTCCTGTAATGGACTTATAGCAAATACGATATTTTTTTCTTCGCTGAAAAATGCAATGGCTTCATCCACACTCATCTCCAATACTTCATAAATATTTTTTCCCTTATACTGCACTTCCAACACTGCTTCCTTAAATCTTTTTCCATTACAATCCTCACAGGTTAAATGCACGTCAGCTAAAAATTGCATTTCTACCAATTGCTCCCCTTCACCCTTACAGGTATCACATCGACCGCCATCCACATTGAATGAAAAGTGTTTGGGTAAGAAGCCTCTTATTTTTGATAATGCCTGTTTGGAATATAAATCTCGTATGGCATCATACGCTTTAATATAGGTCACCGGATTGCTACGAGATGATTTACCAATTGGATTTTGATCCACCATTTCAATTTGATCTATTAAATGCAAATCGCCACTGATGGCATTATATCCACCCACAATTTCAGTAGGTAATTGTTTTGCTTTTAATAAAGCATTGTACAAAACTTGTTTGACCAATGTTGTTTTTCCGCTACCACTCACCCCACTTACTACACATAAACTATGCAATGGAAATTGTACATTAATAGTTTTTAAATTATGTAAATAAGCACCTTCTAATTTTATAAAATGTTTTGAAACTCTTGTTTTATCTGGGATAGGTATGGATAATGCACCACTTAAATATTTACCCGTCAAACTATTTTTATCCTTTATCAAAGCTGCTGCATTACCTGCTGCAACTATCTCTCCACCCTGATGTGCAGCGAGTGGCCCCATGTCAATGATATGATCCGCATGTCGCATTATTTGCTCATCATGCTCCACCACCACTACCGTATTACCCAAGTCCCTTAGGTTTTGTAAAACTTTAATTAACCTTTCTGTATCCCTTGAGTGCAATCCAATACTTGGCTCATCTAAAATATACAAGGAGTTGGTTAAGTTACTTCCCAAACAACGCGTTAATTGAATTCTTTGACTTTCGCCACCACTCAAACTATTGGCCAAACGTGATAAGGTTAAATAACCCAAGCCTACATCCATTAAAGTTTGGATGCGTTGTTCCAATTCTATTAATAATCTTTTAGCTACCTGTGTGTCATGCGCAGATAATTTTAAATCCGTAAACCAAATTTGTAAATCCCTGACTGGCATCGCGCACAATTCACCAATATGTTTGCCTGCTATTTTTACATACAACGCTTCCTTACGTACACGGTATCCTTCGCAATCGGAACAATTGGTTCTGCCTCGATACCTACTTAACATCACCCTAAATTGCACTTTATACAAATGCGCTTTTACATCTTCAAAAAAAGCATCAATGCCTAAGGCCTTACCAACCCCTTTCCACAATTGCGTTTCCTGGGTTTTGGTTAATTTATTAATGGGTTGATGGATGGGGAATCCAACCTTTCCTGCTTCCTTCACAAACTGATCCTTCCACCAAACTAATTTTTCTCCTTTCCATGGTGCTACCCCACCGTCATACACTGATAAGTTTGGATTGGGGATGACTAAGTTTTCATCAATCCCTAATACCTGACTATACCCTTCACAAGTCGGACAAGCCCCATAAGGATTGTTGAATGAAAATAAATTGGGACTTGGTTCATCAAATTCTATACCATCTAGCGTGAACTTATTATTAAATGTTTTTAGGATGGTATCATTTTGTTCCACCCATAACAAGCCCTCTCCTTCATAAAATGCAGTTCCAATGGAATCACTTATTCGGTGAATGTCATCCTCATCAAAATCTTTAACAATAACCCTGTCAATTAAAACATATACATCATGTGCCTTTACCAATTTGGTGATTTCCGCTTTGGTCATGGCTAATGCATCTTCAATTCTTAGAATGGTTGATGAGGATTCCGCTGATTTCGCTTTTTTATCATTTACAGATGCCCCACCTGCTCTTAAATAAATACGGGCGAATCCTTTTTGTAATAATATATTTAACTCCTCCTGAATATCTCTTTTGGCTTGCTGTTTGAATGGAACGATGATCACCATCTTGTCCCCGGCCTTTCCTTTTTGTATAAATTCCAATACATCCTGTACATCCTGCTTTTTTACTTCCTGTCCACTAATGGGTGAGATGGTTTTACCAACGCGCGCATAAAACACACGGAGGTAATCATAAATTTCAGTCATACTCCCCACCGTGCTTCGCGGGGTTCGGGTAACCACTTTTTGTTCAATGGCTATAGCAGGACACAATCCCTTAATATAATCAACATCTGGCTTGCCCATGCGGGACATAAACTGCCTTGCATAGGAGGAAAGACTCTCCGCATAGCGTCTTTGACCCTCCGCAAATAAAGTATCAATGGTTAAAGATGATTTTCCGCTGCCCGACACCCCAGTAACCACAATAAATTGGTTACGCGGGAATAAAGCGTTTACATTTTTTAAATTATGCACCCTTGCGCCCACTACTTGTATGTCATTGCTTGCCGATGGGGCTTTTTTCACTTTTTTAGTCTCCAGCATATAGCAAATTAACACAATCCTAGGCATTTGGTTCAAGGATTTGGTAGTTTCTTTTCCCACTAAAAATGTGGATAGCTTTTGAACCCATTTCTTGTTTTCCACAAATGGATTTACAACCCTTTTTGCGAGTAATTTTCCAATACTAACCTATCGAACTACTATAAAAAACAAGGCATGAACAAAACTGTACTCCTAAGCGACTATGAATTAATTGAGTCCTTTCAACAAGGAAATACCCGCGCTTTTGACACCCTAATTGACCGTTACCAAGAAAAAATTTACAATACCATTTTATTTATGGTGAAGGATAGTTATTTAGCGGAAGATTTAATCCAAGAAATCTTTATCAAGATCATTGATAATATCAAACAAAAAAAATATGCGGAGGAAGGTAAATTTTTGCCTTGGGCTTTGCGTATTTCCCACAATTTTTGCATTGATCATTTTAGAAAAGTAAAACGTACACCCACAATTAAAACAAGTGACGATCAAGATATATTTGAAGTGCTTAAGTTTTCAGATCACGCTGCAGATTACAAAATGACGCGTAGTCAAACACATAAAAATATTCAAGAGTTGGTGGACTTACTTCCTGAAGAACAAAGAGAAATTATTGTTTTAAGACATTATGCCAATTTGAGCTTTAAGGAAATTGCACAAATGACTAACTGCAGTATTAATACCGCTTTAGGAAGGATGCGTTACGGTTTAATTAATCTTAGAAAGATGATGAACGAGCGTGGCATGAGCCTGTAGGCGCATGTAATTCACTCTTATGATTTTATTATTTGCTTTTATTCACACTGCATTGTAGCCAAGCTAAATACTCGCTTGCGTTGGGCGTATATCCTACTGGATTGGATAATAATTTTTCATCCGGGCTCATTACCACATACAAAGGTTGTGTTACCTGGCTAAAGTTTTCTGCTTGAAACGTCGCCCATAAATCACCTACACTATTAATATCCTTGGCCTGTCCTGACTTACTGGTATAAGTAAATCTTTTATCTATAGGCAACATCGCTTTATCGTCCACATATAAGGAAACCAAAATAAAATTATTTTGGATAAAAGACATCACTGCAGGATCTGTCCAAACATTTTCTTCCATCTTACGGCAGTTTACGCAAGCCCATCCCGTAAAGTCAATCAGTATTGGTTTATTTTGCTGCTTGGATAATTGTACTGCTTGCGCGTAATCATTCATCACATTGGCTTGTAAACCATGTTGGTCCTTTTTATTCTTAAATAAACTATAATGTGTTGGTGGTGGAAAACCACTTAAAAAATTGATATACTTCGCATTTTGTGGCGCAATACCTACCAATAAAAATCCCGCAAAAACAAAAGCCCCCAATGCTAACACTTTTCTGGTCACTGCAATTTTTGCACCCTTAACATCATGTGGTAATAATAGTATGCCCAACAAATAAAGGGCCAATCCAATACTTATCAACGCCCAAATTCCTAAAAACACTTCGCGTTTTAATAGTCCCCAATGTTGAACCAAATCCGCATTGGATAAAAATTTAAAAGCCAATGCTAATTCCAAAAAGGCCAATATCTTTTTTACCGTATCCAACCAACCACCTGATTTTGGTAAACTTTGTAGCCATTGTGGGAATATTGCAAATAATGTAAAAGGTAATGCTAAGGCTACTCCAAACCCTGCCATGCCTTGCGTCAAGGCCCATGCACCGCCTTGTAAAGAACCCACTAATAAAGTACCTAAAATAGGACCAGTGCAAGAAAATGATACGATAGCCAAAGTAATGGCCATAAAAAATATGCCCCCAATACTTCCAAGTCCACTTTTTGAATCTGCTTTATTGGCGATGCCACTAGGTAAGGATATTTCAAAAAATCCGAAAAATGAAATACTAAAAACGATGAATATAATAAAGAAGATAATATTCAACCATGGATTGGTTGAAATACTATTAAAAATTTCAGGTTGCACATTGCCTACAACGTGGAATGGCACACTTGCTAAAACATACACTAAGAAAATGCTTAACCCATACAAAAGCCCATTGACGATTCCTTGTTTTTTTGTTTTAGATCGTTTTGTAAAAAAAGAAACCGTCACAGGAATCATGGGGAACACACAGGGTGTAATGAGCGCAATGAGTCCACCCAAAAATCCAAGGAGGAATACTTCCCAGCCAGATGAACTACTTGTTGTGACTGCTCCGTCGCCACATGCATCTGTTGGTACAGTGGTTGCCGTTGTTGGTAATAATATATTAAAACCGGTAACTTTACTTCCTTTAGATAAAGCAACGGTCAATGGTAGTTCCAATGCGAAAAACTGATCTGCTTTAGCTGCATTTAATAATAAAGTCAATTTTAAACTATCGGGCTGAAAACCTGTTATCTGAATATTTTGACTGACCTCAAAATCATTGGTAAAAACTAAAGCCTGTTTAAATAAAACATCTGATTGATTTATAGGTGCAATCGAATACTTTGGCGTTTGCAATAATTTAGTAGATTCCAAATTAGCATTTATCATTGGGGCATGAATACCATCTGGATTTTCACCATACACATGCCATCCTTTATCAATTTGAATACTAATTTTTAAAGCATAACTACTATCATTGATCAATGTAGCAATTGCTTTGGCTTGTACAACATTTTCCGATTGGGATTGAACACCCAAGGAAACCAACAAAAAGCTGATCGTTATAAAAAAAGAAGAAATCTTATGCAATTCTATAAAATTAAAATTTGAAATCCCTATTGTAACACGACCTCAAATGGAATAGATATAGGGGGTAAACATTTTTCATCATTACAAACCATATATTCTATGGTTCCCGATAATTTTGTTTTGGAAGCCACTTTTAGTGTTACCGATTGTACAAATTGCACCTTACCACTAAAATAGCTTATTTCAGCATCAAAATTTTTGTCAAAATTTTTCTCCAACTTGCCTATCTCTTTAGCGGCCCCTTTAATTTGTACCAAAGGATTTGTTTTAAATTCAATGGTAGTAGGAATAGGCCCTTTCTTTACAAACTGAGAGTATATATGCCAAGGTGTTTCCACATTCGCTGTCAATACTACATCATACTGCTTATCTGCTTTTTTTACTGCTTGAAAACTCCAGTTAACTGGATTCATTTTTTGCGCCTGTGTTAAAAAAGCAGTCAAAATAAATAAGCTTGCTAATATAAATTTTTTCATGACGTTGTAGTATTTTTTTGGATTAATTTAATAACCCTAATATTTTAAATATTTCTTTCCCATCCACATTACTTAATGCTTCCGATGTTGCTCGCTCAGGATGTGGCATCATACCAAATACATTGCGTGCGTCATTACAAATACCTGCGATATCTAAAGTAGATCCATTGGGATTAGCTGCACCACCCACATTTCCATTGGCATCACAATACTTGAATAAAATTTGGTTATTTTTTTGCAAATGATCCAAAGTAGCTTCGTCAGCAAAATATCTTCCCTCACCATGTGCAATAGGAATTTGTAGAGCGACGCTATTATCGGTTTTTATAAATACATTTTTACAAATAAATTGTTGGTTGGCATTTTGCAATAAAGCGCCAGGTAATAACCCACTTTCACATAAAATTTGAAACCCATTACATACACCTAAAACTTTGCCCCCTTTATTTGCAAATTCAATAACTGATTGCATCATTGGACTAAATTTTGCAATGGCGCCACAACGCAAATAATCTCCATAGGAAAAACCACCTGGAAGTACAATACAATCCTCGGTATTAAAATGGGACAAGTCACTGTCCTTATGCCATAACATTTCAACAGGGGCTCCAAGGTCCTTTTCAAGAGCATCTTGCATGTCTCTATCACAATTAGATCCAGGGAATACTAAAACACCAAATTTCATAAACTAAAGATTAATATTTTAAGGTACTTATTGAAGGGACAAAGTTAACAAATTATGCCCGCTAATTTGGGGTAAATTCTTCACTTAAGCAAGATGGTTATACACAATAACCAAGAGGGCTGACCAAAATAAAAGGTTGGGAATCAATAACCTTTTGGGGGTAGCATAAGCAAAACTTATAAAACAGGCCAATGGGGTTAATATGATTACAGAAGCATACAAGGCTTGGGATGAAAAAACGATGGGTTGGAAAAAACAAACCAAAAGTGTCAAAAATAGAACTCCCCAGTATTTTCGTACCTGTATGATAAAACGGGACTGCTGTTGTTGCCAGAAATAAAAACCTGCTAACAATTGCACCCCCATGGTGCCTAAAGCTAAAATGATTTTAAGTTCAGGCTTTACCAATGGATTTTTCCAATCCAATCTTGGTAAAAATTGAATGAAATAGGGCGCTTGATTGGTTAAAAAAACAAAAGCAAATACGAAATAAAAAGGAAGTATGATACCCATTAATAATACCAACCACTCGGGCAACCTGAAAGGTCGAATAATGGCAAGCGCAAATAATACGACCGGAATTAAAATAGCAATAGGCTCATATAATAAAATAGAAGCCCCCACTATTAAACCAATATTAAATTCAAGGGTTTTGGGTTGTGTTTGATCATACAATCTTAATATTTTAACAAGTATCCAAATCACTAATGAGTTTGCAATTAACCCTGTACTAATTTCATCCCAATAAGGAAATAAGGCGGTTAAAATGATATAGGTAGATGCTGGCAAATAACTAATGTTTTGAAACATTTTAAATTGACTCAACATAGCGTTTAAACGTATTGCTTGACTAACGATGAGTAATTGAAAAATTAGCACTAACCCAATGGATGGAAGGGGCCTTATATAATGTATTAATAAATATGCCAATAAACCATCCGACTCATTAGCGATAACAATTGGCGGCGTGATCCAATGATGAAAATGTAGGATTACACTTAATACAAGTATAAAAATTAAATTAATATCCGCTTTATCCCTGAATAAAAAAACCACTTTATGTTATTTAAATTTAACTTTCGCGAAACCAATTCTATTTTTAAATTGATACGGCAAAATAGCTTCGTTATCGCTCACTTGCTTCAACATACGCGGCATCCACTCATAGTTTTTTTCATTAGCCACGACCACTGCTCCTTTTTCTAATTGCCCTTGTTTTGTTAAACTATTAAAAACCAAACTATGTTGTCCCTTACGTTTTTGATGGTATAAAAAATGAATCCCTTCCTGATTTTCGATAGTACCATACCCAATGAACTGATCCACATTTTGATCGTTTTGCGATTTGTCGATTGTTTTAATCGATTGTAAATTACCTTTTGCATCAAATGACAAAAGCGCAATTTTATTGGCATTATAAGTGACTGATGGATACCCAAAAGAGGCAAATGGATTACCCCACATAAATGGATTACCCCAGAAATTAAAGCCCCATGGCCCCATACCCCAACCAAATCGTCCCCATGGATAAAAACCAAAAGGCCTATTCCAATAATTAAACATAAATGGATTATAAAAAGCACCGCCCCAATAAAAATCCCATCTTGAAAAATAGTTGTTGCGATTGGAATAAGAATCTGCCGCCTCAGCAATTACTGTATAACTTCCATCCGCTTGTGTAGCAACTTTATCCAAATAGTAGGTATCAAAAACATTTTTTAAATTTCGCTTACTTGAAACTGCACCTCTGTTAAAATCAGTAAAACGATTTGCATTGGTCAATATTTCTTTTTTAGCAGCTACGTCCCATAAATAAGAATATAAGCCTTCCACATGTCCCTTTTTCTCGGTAGCATAAAAGGAGTTTAAAATCACTTGGCCTTTTGCATTATCAATTTTAAGCCTGATTTCATCTAATTCCAAACTATTATTTACAATCGCAGATTCAATAACTTCTTTTCCATCAGCAGATAAATACAACAAACTCACCGCTGGTGCCATATTGGTCTGGGTGATATTGCGTAAGCAAAACAAATTGCCTTGATTATCTAGTGCAAAATCAGATAAGGCACTTTTTTTATTTTGAGATTGTACGATAAATTCACTTTCTGATAATAACTCGAAATTTTTATTTAACGAAAGTGTTTTTACTTTAATAGCAGACGCGTTTGTCTTATTGATACTGAATAATAATATTTTTTCTTCGTTATCACTACGCAATAAATTAAAAACCTTCGTTCCCGAACCCGGCCTTATTTTATCTGCAGTATCCATTATTTTAGGCTCACCCATTAATTTACCATCTGCATTTAATTTTGCAACAGCTGCATATACGGTAGCGTTCACTTGAAATTGATAAAAAATAACCACCTGATCATTGGATGAAATAAACTCTAATCCATTTAATGATTTTGGCAAAAAGGACAAATCATTTTGCTTAACAATTTGCATCTGTTCATTGTACTGTGCAATGGTTGAAATACCTGCATTATTTTTAAAAACCCAATAATGAGTGCCTACTATTCCCAAAATTTCATATTGCATGGCCTCCTTATCCGTTTTTTCGATGGTCGAAGCAAGATAGGATTGCGCTTCACACCATTGTCCTCCAATTAAAAGAAGCATCAAAAAACTTACAATTGACTTTTTCATAGCATTCAAATTTATATACACAAATTTAATACAATATTTAGCTAGTATGAGTGGTAGACGATGAATATTAACGCTCTTTTAAGATGGCCCCCTCATTGTTTACCTCCAATGTGTAGGCGCCCCCTTGCTTTACTGCATAGTTTTGCAATCCATGACTTATCGGAAAATCAAAACAAACGGGATAATTGAAATTTGAAATATGTGCGTGTATAAGTTCATAGGCTGTGGCGCCAAAATCGGCTGCAGTATCTTTTAATTCGGTAAAACCACCAACAACCAGACCTGCTAAATCATCCAATATTCCTGCATTTTTACACTGAATAATTAATCGATCTATATTATAATGCGCCTCTCCTATATCTTCGATAAATAATATTTTACCCTTGGTGTCCATGGCATTTTTAGACCCTATTAAATGGGCGATCATACATAAATTACCGCCAATAAGGTTTGCTGTGGCCAATCCTTGCTTATTTAGCGCATTAGGGACTGCTTTGATTATTTGGTTTTCGCCTATCAAAATATTTTTTAATGATTGGATATAAACTTCCCCCTCCGCACCTTTATTAAAAGCAGCTGCCATGGAGCCATGTATACTCATGGTATTTTGCTTTTGAATAGCAGCATGCAAAACCGTAATGTCACTAAAGCCAATCACCCATTTGGGATTTTGGTTAAACCCGGAAAAATTAATTTGATCAATGATTCTACTTAAGCCATAGCCACCACGGCCACACATTACCGCTTTGATATTTGTATCATCCAGCATTTGTTGTAATTCCATTGCCCTTTCAGCGTCGGATGCGGAAAAACAATCCTTTTTCGACCCCACGGTTTTACCCAATTGTACCTTAAACCCCCAATTTTCTAGGGTCAAGATGCAATTTTGCACCTTTTCCAATGGGATGGAACCTGCTGGGCAAGTGATCCCAATAGTGTCTCCAGGAATGAGGATTGGCGGTTGAATCATAACACAAATTAAGTACTTTTGCAGCAATGAACACGCCAAAAAGATATTTGATTACTGCAGCCCTTCCCTATGCGAATGGTTTAAAGCATATTGGCCATTTAGCAGGTGCATATTTGCCTGCGGATATTTACGTCCGATATTTAAAAGCGCAAAAAAGAGATGTGGTTTTTGTTTGTGGTAGTGACGAGCATGGCACTGCCATCCCTATCCAGGCAACAAAGGAGGGAACCACTGCGCAAGCAATTATAGATAAGTACCACCCAATTATTGAACAAAATTTTAAAGACCTGGGAATTGCATTTGATGTTTACCATCGCACAAGCGATGCTTTGCATCACGAAACAGCCAGTGCATTTTTTAAAGATCTTGAAGCCAAAGGTGATTTAGAAACCAAAACTTCATTGCAATATTTTGACGCCGCTGCAAATAGCTTTTTGGCGGACAGATATATCAAAGGTACCTGTCCCAATTGCACATATCATGAAGCTTACGGAGACCAATGTGAAAAATGTGGCAAAAGTTTAAGCCCTGAAGAATTAATTAATCCAGTAAGTACTTTAAGTGGTAACGCACCTATAAAAAAAGAAACTACCCATTGGTATTTGCCTTTAAATAAACACGAAGATTTTTTACGTGAATGGATTTTAAAGGAACATGTAAGTGATTGGCGCCCTGCAGTAGTAGGCCAATGTAAAAGTTGGATTGATGGCGGCTTGCAACCTAGGGCTGTGACCCGTGATTTAGATTGGGGTGTTAAGGTTCCTGTGGCAGGAGGTGATGGCAAAGTATTATATGTTTGGTTTGATGCACCAATCGGTTATATCAGTGCTACTAAGCAATGGGCAAAAGATAATGCTAAAGATTGGACCCCGTATTGGAATGATCCGGAAACCAAATTGGTCCACTTCATTGGAAAAGATAATATTGTTTTTCATTGTATCATTTTCCCGATCATGCTAAAATTGCATGGCCATATTTTACCGGAAAGTGTTCCTGCCAATGAATTCATGAATTTAGAAGGTGATAAAATGAGTACTTCTAAAGGTTGGAGTATTGAAATGGACGACTATATTAATAAATGGATTAAAAAAGAAAATGGTGGCACAGGTTTAGCGGATAGCTTACGCTTTTATTTAACATCGATTGCCCCTGAATCAAAGGACAGTGAATTTACATGGAAAGGATTTCAGGAATCAGTGAATGGTGAATTAGTAAGCATCTTTGCCAATTATGTAAATAGAACTTGGGTATTGATGCATAAATTATGCAAAGGAAAAGTACCCCCCATTCATATTGAACTATTGGATGAGGATGACAATGCCATTTTACTAAGTGTAAAAGATAGCAAAGCAAAAATTACTGAATTAATGGAGCAATATAAATTTAGAGATGCCCAATTTGAAGTAATCAATTTAGCGCGTATTGGAAATCAATACATGCAAAAAAAAGAACCTTGGATTTTGGCTAAAAATGTAGCGACCGACCCAACAGCGCAAGCAAAAATTGACAACTGCATGCATGCTTGCTTGCAATTATGTGCCAACCTTGCTATTTTAATAAATCCTTTTTTACCATTTACTGCAAAAAAAATGTGCCACTTGATGAAAGTAGTAGACAAAATGCTGGATTGGGAAAATGCAGGAAACTTTAATTTATTAAAAGTGGGTTATAGCTTACGACCTCCTGAATTATTATTTAGAAAAATTGAAGATGAAGAAATTGACGCGGAATTGACACAATTGCAAACAAATTTAAAAGCAAAAAAAATTACGATGGATACAATTACTACCACTGATGCTAGCAGCGCTCCTGAAGCGAATGACAATGCATTCAAACCTGAAATTGTTTTCGACGATTTTGGTAAAATTGATTTGCGTGTAGGCGCTATCATTGATGCCAAGAAGGTAGAAAAAGCAGATAAATTATTACAATTAGAAGTGGATTTGGGATTGGAAAAAAGAACCATTTTATCAGGTATTGCTATGCATTTTGATCCAGCTGACATTATTGGAAAGCAAGTAGTGGTGGTGGCGAACTTAGCGCCACGTAAAATGCGCGGTGTTGAAAGTAAGGGTATGATTTTAATGGCCGAAGATGCCCATGGTAAATTATACTTTGTACAACCTAGTGAAGCCATTGCTGCTGGAAGTAAAATTTCATAAGTTTCAAGCTCTGCTACTTTACTAAACGAAAGTAAAAAATAATTAGAGATTCCTCAATAACAAAGGACTCGATTAATCGGGTCCTTTGTTATAAATATGATGCGAGAAAAGTGTATTAGAAATCTAGTAACTAATACACTCCTTTAATTCTTTCTCTGTATAGGCTAATCCATGTTGCTTTAATACTTCATCAGGAACTCCGTTCCATTGGTTGGGCACATTACCCATATAGCCCAAATCCTTCACTCCAATTTCAGAAGTATAAAATCCTGTGGTTACCAAGTCGCGTATTTTATTAAAAAAGCTTACGCCTTGCGCTACTTCTGGTTTCGCTTTATTTGGATACGCAATTTCATCTACAATTTCTAATTGCTGCGGCTTTGTTAAATCAACAAATGCTTTTTCATGTTTTTTATAACAATGTAAATCCAACCATCTTAAGCCACCACGCATTGGCACTTGATGATCCGGCATATCCTTTACTATGAACTCAATAAATTCAGGCACTTTAGCATCTGTGGCTGATCCACTTACTGCATCCTTAGGCATAATGATATCAGCTAGTACAGTAATGGTAGCCATTTCCTGTGCATCAAAAAAAACAGGCTGTGCTTTTACTTTAACTAAGTAGTCCTTTTCCTCCTGCATACGATCGTCCATATTCACTTCTGAAACAGTCGTATTGGTGTTTTTACAAGCTTCAAGTAATACACCTGCGGAAACAGTGCCTAATACCAACGCTTTAATGGAATCTCTTCTATCCATGATCAATATTTTTATTTAATTAAATATTATATTTTACTTATTCTTTTACAGCTACTAGATGTTTTTCTTTTGTAACTGATCCAAAATATATTCTGATGTACGCATGGACAATGCTAAAATAGTCCATGTAATATTTTTATCTGCTTGTGAGGTAAATACAGAACCATCCACACAGAATAAATTTTTACAATCATGCGCTTGTCCAAATGCATTTAATGCAGATGATTTTTTATCGGCACCCATACGAACTGTTCCTGCTTCATGAATGATATTACCTGGATTTGATAATCCATATTTATTACTTGCATCATCTTGATCACCCCAAGTAATTACCGCACCCATTTCATGCATTATTTCACGGAAGGTTTCCTTCATGTGTTTTGCTTGTTGTACTTCGTAATCTGAATTTTTACAATCAAACTTTAATACAGGAATACCATATTTGTCCACTACATCTGGATCAATTTTACAATGATTTTCAAAAGTAGGAACTGCTTCCCCTCTTCCGCCCATCCCTACACTTGCACCATAAAAAAAGCGCACATCCTCTTTCAATGATTCTCCATATCCCCCCGCTTCCTTGGTTCTACCATTAACTTGAAACTTGCCATTCAATCCTTGTTGGCCCATTCCAAATCCATAACCAGGTTGGCTCATACCACCCCAATATTCAATATGGTATCCTCTAGGGAAATTTAATTTTTTATTATCCAACCACCATGGCGTATAAACGTGCATACCACCTACACCATCTTCGTTGTAACGCTTACGTCCAAACAAACTTGGAATTACACCACCCAATGCAGCTCCTGTTGAATCATGTAAATAATGTCCTACAACACCTGAACTATTTGCCAAACCATTTGGATGTTTGGATGACTTTGAGTTTAATAATAAACGCGCAGTTTCACAAGTGCTTGCACCTAATACCACCACCTTCGCATTGATTTGGTATTCCTGTCTGTCGGCTTTGTTGACATAGGAAATGCCTACTGCTTTTCCTTCTCTGTCCGTAATAACTTCACGCGCCATTGCACCGGTAATTAAATCAACATTACCTGTTAATAATGCAGGTCGCACTAAAACAGAAGAAGAAGAAAAATCACCGTACACTTTACAGGAACGATTACATTGACCGCAGTAAAAACAAACCCCACGATCATCATTTATTTTTTTAGTTAAAATAGATAAACGAGATGGAATCACTGGAATGTTAATGCCTGTTGCTGCTTTTTTAAACATCAACTCATGCAATCTTGGTTTTGGCGGCGGTAAGAAAATACCATCTGGATCATTCGCTAATCCTTCATTCGTTCCGTATACACCAATTAATTTATCAATTTTATCATAATAAGGTTTGATGTCCTCATAACCTATTGGCCAATCATCGCCTAAGCCGTCAATACTTCTTCTTTTAAAATCTTTTGGCCCAAATCGCAATGAGATACGACCCCAATGGTTCGTACGACCGCCTACCATTCTCGCTCTCCACCACTCAAATTTATCACTGCCTGGCGTTTGCGTATATGGTTCTCCATCTATTTCCCATCCCCAATAGGAAGCATCAAAATCGCCAAATGGACGCATTTTTGTACTTGCCCCACGACGCGGTGATTCCCAAGGGTTTTTCATTTGTGATGAGTTTTTAGCTGGATCAAATTCAGGACCCGCTTCTAACAAACAAACTTTAAGACCAGCCTTTGCTAAAACATAAGCTGACATTCCCCCTCCTGCGCCTGAACCAACAATGACAGCGTCATAATTTTTAGGCGAAACTTTTACTTGAAAATTGGACATATTGCTATTTTTTTCTCTAATGGTATTGAACTATGAATTTAAAGAAAATTATTAATGGTTGCCTAATTTTTACATGAAAGTTTACGCAAAAAAATACCCGCTCATGTTATTGAGCGGGTATTTAAAGCTTGTTCATTAAAGGACTAACTGCACCCCATAGAGGTTCCACAGTTCAAGCATTTATAGCAAGTACCGCTTCTAATGGTGATATGTCCACAAGTGCTACAAGCTGGTGCATCACTTTGCATGCTCTTAGCAGCTGCTTGTACTTGGTCCATTGATCCACCAGCAGTTGTTTCAACAGCTACCGCTACATTCGCTTTGGCTACTGTTGGCGCAGTAACACGAATGCTACTTAGCTCAGGCTTTCCCACTAATGTAATATCGCCCTCCTCCCCTAAATTTTCAACAGTTGGCTTGTCAAGTACATGAACTAAATCAGTTCTACCTAAATATTCATATGCCAATGAACGGAATATAAAGTCAACGATTGAAGTAGTTGTTTTAATATTTGGATGATCTACCATTCCTGAAGGTTCAAATTTGGTAAATACAAATTTCTCAACAAACTCTTCCAATGGAACACCATATTGTAAACCCACTGAAATGGAGATCGCAAAACAGTTCATTAAACTGCGAAGTGTTGAACCTTCTTTTGCTAAATCAATAAATATTTCTCCTAGCGTGTTGTCATTGTATTCGCCTGTTCTTAAAAATAATACTTGTCCGCCAATGCGTGCTTTTTGCGTGAAGCCACGACGCTTAGCAGGCAATGATTTACGCTCAACGATTCTAGAAAGTTGACGCTTAAATTTAGTATCCGTTGAAGCAGACATTCTTTTTTGAACTTCTTCTAACAACTCATCTACATTTAATTTACTTAAGTCAACCAATTGAGAACCGCCTTCCGCTACTTCTTCTTCAGTTGCCGCATCTGCTTTTTTCTTTTTATCTGACTTTGTACTTAATGGCTGGCTTAATTTAGAGCCATCACGATATATAGCATTCGCTTTTAAACCTAGGGACCAACTCATTAAATAAGAATCAGCAATTTCTTCAACAGTTGCTTCGTTTGGAAGATTAATGGTTTTAGAAATCGCACCCGATAAGAAAGGTTGACAAGCAGCCATCATTCTGATATGGCCATGTGCGTGAATGTATCTTTCACCTTTTTTACCATTTTTATTCGCACAATCAAATATAGACAAATGCTCATCCTTCAATGCTGGTGCACCTTCTACAGTCATGGTACCGCAAACATAATCGTTAGCAGCATCAATTTGGTCTTCCGTAAATCCTAAAGCTTCTAATAAACTAAAGCTCCAGTCTGCGAAAACTTCTTCTTTAAAACCTAATCTTGTTAAACAAGCATCACCCAATGTGAAACGGTTAAAGATGAATCCAATTTCAAATGCTGATTTTGCAGCACCATTTAATTTTGCAATTTCTTCTGCAGTAAATCCTTTAGCTAATAATGATTCATTGTTAATGAATGGAGCCCCTGCGAAACTTGCATGTCCTACAGCGAAGTTTACAATTGCATCATTTTCAGCTTGTGTATATCCTAAATTCTTTAATGCTTGTGGAACAGATTGGTTGATGATTTTAAAATATCCACCACCAGATAATTTTTTAAATTTCACTAAAGCGAAATCTGGTTCAACACCTGTAGTATCGCAATCCATTACTAAACCAATCGTTCCTGTTGGAGCAATTACAGTTGTTTGCGCATTTCTATAACCATATTTTTCACCTAATTGAACTGCATCATCCCAAGCCTTTGTTGCAGCTTTCAATAAATAATCAGGCGTATGTTGTGCTTGAATACCTTGTGGTTTAATTTCAATTCCTACATAAGCATCTTCTGCATCATATGCAGCAGCGCGGTGATTACGCATTACACGTAACATATCCTCTTTATTTTCTTCGTATCTATCAAAAGCACCTAAGAAGGATGCCATCTCTGCAGATGTCTTATACGCCACACCTGTCATGATCGCAGTGATAGATCCTGCAATACCACGCGCTTGATCGCTATCGTAAGCAATTCCACTTACCATTAACATTGAACCTAAGTTTGCAAAACCTAAACCTGTAGTTCTGTAGTCATAAGACAATTGTGCTACTTCTTTAGATGGGAACTGCGCCATTAAAATAGATACTTCTAATACAGTCTGCCATAATCTTGTTGTATATTCAAAACCAGCAACATCAAAAGTGTTGTCAGATTCATTGAAAAATTTACGCAGGTTGATGGAAGCCAAGTTACAAGCAGTATTGTCCAAGAACATATATTCTGAACAAGGATTGGATGCATTAATACGTCCTCCTTTTGGACAAGTATGCCACTCATTAATTGTTGTGTCATATTGTGTTCCTGGATCCGCACAACGCCATGCAGCGTTTGCAATTTGATCCCATACTTCACACGCAGGGATAGATTGCATCACACGACCATCGGTACGTGCTTTTAATTCCCAATTGCCATTTTCAGACAATGCTTTAAAGAAGCTATTCGGGATACGAACCGAGTTATTTGAGTTTTGCCCAGAAACTGTTGCGTATGCTTCCCCTTCATAACTATTATCATAACCAGCTGCAATTAATGCGGCAACTTTATCTTCTTCCTTTACTTTCCAGTTAATGAATTCCATTACTTCTGGATGATCTAAATCCAAACAAACCATTTTAGCAGCACGACGTGTGGTACCACCTGACTTAATCGCACCTGCTGCGCGATCACCAATTTTCAAGAAGCTCATTAAACCACTTGATGAACCACCACCGGATAATTTTTCGTTAGCCCCTCTGATTTGAGAGAAGTTGGTTCCAACCCCAGATCCGTATTTAAAAATTCTTGCTTCTCTTGTCCATAAATCCATAATACCCCCCTCATTTACTAAATCATCACTTACACTCAGGATAAAACAAGCATGCGGTTGTGGACGCTCATATGCACTCGTTGATCTCTTTAATTTTTTATCGGTTGGATCAACATAATAATGCCCTTGTGCCCCACCAGTGATACCATAGCTTTCATGTAAACCTGTATTAAACCATTGTGGTGAATTTGGAACACAAGCTTGATTTAAAATACTATATACTAACTCCTCATAAAATATTTGTGCATCTTGTTCCGTTGCAAAATAACCATAACGCTCACCCCACACTCTCCAGCAATTTGCCATACGATGTGCAACTTGCTTTACCGTTGTTTCACGACCTAATGAACCATCTGGTTGAGGAACACCGGCTTTTCTAAAATATTTTTGTGCAAGAATATCTGTTGCAATTTGACTCCACTGTTTCGGAACTTCCACATTGGTCATTTCAAACACTTTTTCTCCGTTAGGATTTTTGATTACGCTATCACGATAGTCGTAATCAAATTGATCAAATGGAGAAACATTTTCTTTTGTAAAGAGGCGTGTAAATTGTAAGCCTTTTTTTGTTTTAGGAGCAGCCATGGTCTTGTTCTATTTAAGGATGTTAGTGGGTTATCCCATTAGGTTTTTCAAAAACCTTGATGGGTATACGAAAATATATAGGTCTTTTGAGACTTTAGCAACTGAAATATCAACAGCTGTGGAAAAGAAATGTGGATTAAATTAAACCCTATATCCGGCTTGATTTTCGTGATTTATCCCCAAGACATGTTAGTTTCTGCGAAAAAAAAACCTTGGATGTTTGAAATTTTTAGTATTAATCTAGGCCACCTATCCCCCGTTGCAATAAAATCAATATTTTTGGGGATTACAACATGTAATGCACCCCTTTTGGCGCAAATGGGAGCTGGGGGTAAATAAATCTTTAAAAAATAATTTTTACCCGTTTTATTATATGTTTTTTTGGGAAAAATATTGCACCTTACACGGGCTTATAAAATGAAGAATAAACTATACGATATTATTACGCAGGGAAAAGCAAATGCCAAAAAAGCATTTGCTGTTTTAATTGACCCCGATAAAATCAATGACCAAAGTTTAGCCCAAACTATTGAGATGGCTGTTAAGTCCAAAGTAGATTATTTTTTTGTAGGTGGTAGTTTAGTCGTGACCGATACTTTGGATACTGTAGTGGCAAGTATCAAAAAGCAATGCAACATTCCTGTTATTCTTTTTCCTGGTTCCCCTGATCAAATTACCCCAAAAGCGGATGCCCTTTTATACCTGTCTTTAATTTCAGGTCGTAATGCAGAATTGCTCATTGGGCAGCATGTAATCAGTGCTCCTTTTGTTAAAAAAAGCGGTCTTGAAATTATATCGGTGGGTTATATGTTAATTGATGGTGGTACCCCTACCACTGTTTCCTATATTTCAAACTCCAACCCAATTCCTGCGAATAAAAATGATATCGCATTGTGTACTGCCATGGCGGGAGAAATGCTTGGGCAAAAGTTAATTTATATGGATGCTGGAAGTGGTGCACAAAAAGCCATTCCAACTGAAATGATTGCAAAAGTAAGTGCGCATATACAAATACCTTTAGTCGTAGGTGGTGGTATTACTACGCCTGAAAAAGCAAAACAAAACTGTATTGCTGGCGCTGATATTATTGTAGTGGGTAATGCAGTTGAAAAAGATCCTACATTAATTCAAGCCATCGCTGAAGCGATTCATAGTTTGAACTAAATTTACGCTAATAAGTACCTTAGCATTGGAAGTATTTATGATGCAGTATTAAAAACTCATCATTTCCTTAAACTTCACCGTTTGACGACGGCTAATTTCAATTTTCTCTCCCCCTTTTAATTCTACTAGTAACCCACCATTAAAGTAAGGTTCGATTTTTTCAATCCAATGTAAATTGATGATATGCTTGCGATTGGCCCTAAAAAATACATGTTCATCCAATCGATCTTCCAGTGCATTTAAGGATTTTAATATTAAAGGCTTGTGGGTTGAAAAATATACCTTGGCGTAATTTCCTACACTTTCAAACAACCTAATTTCCGCCAATTTAACAAACCAACACTTCTCTCCATCTTTAACAAACACCTGATCGGCTTCCGTCAAAGGACCCCTAACCGAACCACCAAGTAGGCTGGCTTGCTCCAATGCTAACTCAGTTTGTAATTTTTGAATCGCATCACTTAATCTATTGGGATCAATCGGCTTTAACAAATAGTCCAATGCATTTACTTCAAAAGCCTTTAATGCAAATTCATCAAAAGCAGTGGTGAAAATAACCTTGGGCGCTTTTTCTAATTCTCCTAACAAATCAAACCCAGTTTTACCTGGCATTTGAATATCTAAAAAAATTAAATCGGGACGCGCCAATTCTATTTTTTCAACACCCTCATCCACGCCACTCGCTTCGTCAATAATTTGAATTTCAGGATGTTGTTCTAATAATTTTTTTAGCTCATTGCGCGCTAATCTTTCATCATCAATAATTATGGCTGTAACTGGCATATAAAAAATTTAAGCTGTTATTGGGATTTTTAATTTGGCAGTAACTTGATTAGGTGCGACTTGGTATATCTCAAACGCTGCCGATCCTTTGTATAAAATATTTAATCGCTCTCTGGTACTTTGTAATCCAAAACCATCCTTTCCCACCTTTTCTAAAATACCTGTGTTTTGAACCAATAACACATGTTTGTCGTTTTCAAATTTTGAAATAATTTTTATTTGACAAACCCCAGGTTGTTTGCTTAAGCCATGCTTGATCGCGTTTTCAACGAGTATTTGCAACATCATTGGAGGCATTTTGTTTTGTAGTGAACCAGCATCCACTTCGTAGATCACCTGCAACCTATCTTCGAAACGAATATATTCCAATGCTAAGTAATCCTTGACAATGGTTAACTCCTTTTCGAGTGTTGTGATTTCAACTTTATCTGCCTGTATACTGCTTCTTAAAATATTGCTTAACTCCGTTATAGCTTGCCTAGCTCTGGTTGGATTCTCATCCACTAATGCACGAATACTATTTAATGCATTAAAAATAAAGTGTGGATTAATTTGCGACTTAATTGTTTTCAATTCCAATTCCTTGATTAAGGATTCAAGCTTTATTTTATTAATCGCTTCCGAATTACTGAACTCTATATAATGCCAAAGCATATATACGGAAATCCAAATTAATGATATGGGGGTGTCAAACACAAGACTTATAAAAAAGCGTTTCGATACCCTAGCTGAATTCCATTCTGAAACAATACTTTGAATAGTTAAACTAGGGAACGTATACTGGGTCATTTTTCGACCTGCATCATACAATTTAAAAATTTCAAAAATACTGCTTATTAAAAAGCTAAATAAAACAGCATACCCAAAAAATAACAACAAAATTTTCCACCACTGACCTGAAGGCATGGGTGGACGAAGTCCGACCTTTAAAATAAGTAATCTTAATAAATGCGTCAAGCTTAGCCCCAACAAAAGATTAATAGCCATTCTTGGATAAAAAACAGGGCTTAATTGCCTTTCAAGTACATACGAAAAAAAGATCAGGGTAAGGCCATAGCTTAACCACCCTAAAATTTGACATATCCAATACCTGGTTTGATTATTTTTCATCTTTTCAAATTTACTCCAATTCCAGCTGTTCCAAGGGTTCGTTTGGGATTAATGGTCGAATAGCTGGTTGCACGGCAATGATTTTCATAGTTTTAAACTTTTGCTATATTTTTATGTTATTTAATTACTTTTACTTACCAATTAGCGTAAATGCAAATAACAGCAGGCCCCCTTTTAAATTCGATTAATACTCCTCAGGACTTGAAAAAAGTGAGCAGGGAGCAATTACATCAGGTATGTGATGAATTAAGACAATACATTATTGATGTTGTTAGTATTCATGGCGGCCACTTTTCAGCAAGCCTTGGTGTCGTAGAACTTAGTGTCGCATTGCATTATGTGTACAATACCCCTTATGACCAGTTGGTTTGGGATGTAGGCCATCAGGCTTATGGACACAAAATTTTAACAGGACGCCGTGATCAATTTGTTACTAATCGAAAATATAAGGGTTTAAGTGGGTTCCCAAAACGTAGTGAAAGTGAATATGACACTTTTGGCGTTGGGCATTCCTCTACCTCTATTTCAGCTGCACTAGGAATGGCCATGGCTGCCAAATACAAGGGAGAAAATAGAAAGTCGGTGGCGATTATTGGGGATGGCTCCATGACCGCTGGTATGGCCTTTGAAGCTATGAATCATGCCGGAATTGCAGATAGTGATGTGCTTATTATTTTGAACGATAACAATATGAGTATTGACCCCAATGTTGGGGCTTTAAGAGAATACTTAACAGATATTAGTACTTCTCCTACTTATAATAAAGTGCGGGATGAAATTTGGAACCTGATGGGTAAATTACCTATTGGTAAAAACTTTACCCGTGAAATGGCTTCTAAAATGGAAGCAAGTGTAAAAGGAGTCGTTTCCAAAAGCAGCAATATTTTTGAAGCTTTACAATTAAGATACTTTG
>Ga0209598_10000726_pt1 | contig 26748 bp, 28 predicted proteins | sample M_140807_EF_Meta_FD_187317 | JGI IMG/M metagenome (GOLD analysis project Ga0209598, IMG submission 187317) | Freshwater microbial communities from Lake Montjoie, Canada to study carbon cycling - M_140807_EF_MetaG (SPAdes) (version 2) | ecosystem: Environmental > Aquatic > Freshwater > Lake...
TAGGGCTCTTCTCACTCGAAACCCTCGGTTGACTGGTAAACGTCTCTATGGAACCGCGTAGTACGAAAAGTACGCTACGTGGTGTGAGAGGTCCCCCGTGTGAGCGGGGTCCTACTCGATGGTGAATAAACATTGATCGTGTGCTATTGTCGTCGCTCTCTAAGTTGGGTGAGACGAAGCAAAATCATGGAGAATAAGGACCAAAACAGGACAGGTGAAAATGAAGAGGCTAAGGCCTTCACTCCCAGACAATTGTTAAATCTCCTTCACGTATTGTTGGGAAGTAAACTACGGGAGCTTTACGCTTGGACTAGTGTAATGGCGCTCGTATATTTTTTAACTTTTCTTCCACCTTACATTCTCGGTCAGATTGTCAACTTTTTTTCGGATTATCAAGCTGGCAAATCAGCAGCCATACTCTTCTGGCTTATTGGCGCTGCCGCATTTGTGAGTGTGAGTGATGCCTTGCTCCGATATTATGCCAAGCCATCTCTCGCTAAACTGGCTTTCAGAGCAGCTTATCAGATCAAAGTGCTTGGTTTTGAGAAGTTGATGGATAAATCTGTTCAATGGCACGATGAAGAGTTATCAGGGAACAAGGTTCAACGATTGATTGCAGGTGGTGCAAGTCTTGAGCGTTTGATTGATCAGCTTCATTCTAATCTGCTTCCCGTATCAATCACTTTCGTCGGAGTTGCCGGCTCATTCGTTCTTTTAGATCCCACATATGCGTTGTACGCCCTCGCTTACATTCTGCTATTTTGGGGTATTCAGTTATATTTCTTCAAGCATGAGCGTAGTCTCATTAGCTCTGCCAGATCAGCCCATGAAGCAGCTGCTGGCGCTTACGTAGAAAGCTCAAATAATATCCTAACTATTAAGACACTCAACCTTGAGCGAGGCATTACTCACAAAGTATCTACCCGAGAAGAGGCCGTTAGATCTCTCATGGTAGAGCAGAAAAGATTATCATTCACCAAGAACACTTATTTCAGATTATTTGATGCCGTTGCTACGGCAGGCTTCATGGTGATGGTTTCCAGACATGTTCTCCAGGGTACATTATCCCCTGGCTCTTTCATTGTGCTTGCGACTTATTTTCGTTCTTTATACACCGCAGTCGGTGAAACGATCTCATTCATGGACTCGTTGGTGGAGAACTGGATCATTGTCGGGCGTCTTGCTCCATTGATTATTCAAAACAGCCAGGTTTATTCAGGTTCGGCTGCGTTTCCGACGTTTTGGGAAACCATAGAGTTAAAGGACGTCAGTGCTTACTATGGCAACGGCAAAACAGGATTAAGGAATCTGTCTTTAAAGATCAAACGAGGGGAGCACATTGGCGTAGTGGGTTCATCTGGTTCGGGTAAGAGTAGTCTTGGCAAGGCGCTATTGGGAGTTCTTCCAATCTCTGAAGGTTCATACTCTATCGCTGGCATTTCCTTCAACGAGATTGCTTCCGGCGAACGTGCATCCAAAATATCGTGTGTTCTTCAAGATTCCGAACTCTTTAACATGTCACTCTCTGAAAATATTTCAATAATGCGAGAAGTTTCACCTGAAAAAATAAACCAAGCCATCCAGGTAGCTTCGCTTGAACCTGTCATCAAGAAACTCAGTAATGGTATGAATGAACTTATTGGCGAGAAAGGCTATCGCTTATCTGGCGGTGAGCGACAGAGAGTTGGTATTGCGAGAGCTATTTGTAAAAATCCTGATATTATTGTGTTTGATGAAGCAACGTCCGCCTTAGACGGAGATACTGAGGCAGCGATCCATTCGGCTCTTCAGAAACAGCTCGGGGATAAAACCCTGATTATCATCGCACATCGCCTCTCCACATTACGTGATGTTGATCGAATAGTGGTGATGGAAGAAGGTCATGTAGTTGAAGAAGGGGCGCCAGAAGATTTACTAAAGCAGTCGTCATCTAAATTCAAAGCTATGTGGGAAAGTGAGCAGCTTAAGCATCAATGACAAAATCTGACTACTATCGTAATCTTCCTGAAAAACGCATGGGCTCTGGTATGCTATTCTTTAATGCCTTGTACCGTCAAACCACGAACAACCCCTCCCCTCCATACCTCATAGGCATAGAGGTTCAAGCCGAACCTTCCGCAGCGCTATCACAAATCTTCCGTCTTAAATTCGCAGTAGCCTTCATAGTAATAACTCACATCGATACCCTTCATAAAAGTTTCGCGATCGTTGATTTTATCGGTTAATGCGGCAGCTAGGAGCTGTTTGATTTCAACATCCTTAACGACACTGCGCTCCATGGAAGAGAGGTAGGCGTCTTTATCAACTTGATTCCAATCGACTACTTTTTGGATCCCCTGCTTTAAAATCAAATCGAGCCAGATGCGGGTAGCGCGACCATTCCCTTCGCAAAAAGGGTGGGCGATGTTCATCTCTACATATTTTTCGATAATTTCATTGAATGTACTTTGCGGCATACCATCGATGTACGCCAACGACTGTTTAAGATACATCAGCGGTGCAAAGCGGAAATTCCCCTTGGAGATATTTACCTCACGCATTTTGCCCGCAAAATGGTAAATGTCCTCAAACAAAACCTCGTGAATCCGCGCCAGCCCCGAGAACGTACCCACCTCGATCGTATTTATTGCACCACTCTCGAAGAGCTGTTTGGCCTTCTGTTTACTGATTTTCTCCTCGGCTTTCGCGAGCTCAACCTGGTTGGTGATATTCAGCTTGTTCTCTAATGCCATGATGTTTGTTCTTCCGCGAAGGGTAGGAAAGGGTAAAGAAGGGTTGGAAAATCAATATTCTCAACGATATCCGAGGCATGCCATTTCCTCAAGTGATTTCGCAGCCGCTCGTGGTGCCGTCTGGCTGTTAGGTTGAGATTTTGCAAGAAGGACAGTGACACTTGAACCGCGTTGGTATCAGGACTGTCCTATACACCCCTTACTTGGACCTCTATGCCTCTGAGTTAAAGAGGTCCATGTTAAAGAGGTCCATATCGGAGACACTCTACTCTGGCCAACATCTCACCAGCAGAATTCGAATGAAGGAACGCTGTTTGAAGTGCCGCAAAGAATTTTCCATCGGCGGCGGCGAGCGAAGCCATACTCAGCTCAGCCGACGCCGCCTGTGAAAAACTCGCTCTCCTCTACTGTCAATTTTTCGAGGACAAGATCAAACTGTCGGCCATGAAGCCGTAACCTGCGGCTATAGGCGGCAGCGCTCCGTTGGCCAGAACGCCGAGTTTACTCTCGTTAGCGCATCACGCTTCGCAGGAGATCTCAATTTTTAGAAGATCTCCCCTTGTGCTGGCCGAAGGTAAAGCCTGGATTATGGATACGGCTCTACCAGAAACGTCAAACGGTACGGTGGTGCTAAAACCGCCTAGATTATCCCCGAGGACGGACGAAAGCTTGCCTACCGAATTCAGGCTGGTCTTTCCCACGCGCGACACATCAATCACAAGTGATGATACAGAGGGATTTTCCTCCGACTCCCGCGAGGTCATCACCACAACACACAACGTTCCGGCGAAACTGCCTTGTCTGAAGTCACGCTTGCCAACGCACAGGTTCTGATGGAGCCAAGCCTCTTCGCCTACTCTCTGCAGATCGAGGGGAAAAGAGGAGAATTTCTGGCCGTATCTCGTGCGAGGCTCTAATCGAGTTGCATTATACCCTAAAGTTTCGTGCTTCGAATCCCTTCGTGACTGCCAAAGATTTATTTTACATTCTAGCTGGTTTCCCTCTGACTGAGCGAGAGCTGACGCACCCGTGAGAGTCAGAAGGAGGGCTAGAAGACGAAGTATTCGCATGGCTATTTTTCCTCATGATAATAGTTCAAAGAGATCGGCTCGATAAAAACACCGCGATGGATGCAGGCAACTTGTATGCCACCAACTAGATTTTGCCAATTCACCAACCAAATTGGCCCTGATGGGTAGCGTAGTCACGATGCTCCCGATTTGATTAACGAGATTTTGACGCCTCGTATGGATCTCCTATGCCTCTGAGGTAAAGAGGTCCTATACGAATCGTTTATACCGAGCAGTTTTTTAATAAGCTTGATGCTCTGAAACGAGAGCGGCAGATGAAGGGATGGACCCGAGCGAAAAAAGAGGCGTTGATTGCGGGAAATGTGGAGGGGGGAAAGTTTTTGGCGAAGAGGAGGACGGGGTTGTGATTGATTCTTTTGAGAGATTTGCTGACGCTCGCTTGGTTCGACTCGCTGTCGCTTCCTCACCACTGGCACCACGACTTCCAGAAAAACACCCTTCGACTCGCTCACGCTCGCTCAGGTTCCATTCGCCTCGGGTGGGAATGGATTGCCATGAGCGAGGGCCTTTGGCCCGAGTCGAATGGAGGTGAGGGGAATCGAACCCCTGTCCGAGAAACCGCAGTCGAAATCTTCTACACGCTTAGCCGGTCATTTAATTTAACCACCACCACTCCGACAGGCAGGATGGGGGGAGGCTAGACTCTGGATTTAGCTGTGAACGGTGAGTCAACTGTTCGCAGCGAGCTTATGAAAGTGAGGCCCGGGAGAGCGTACAAGCACCACCCCCTCGAACCGAAGCCGACCCTTGTGGGGTAGGCTTCTTGTGCTTCAGTAGTTGTCTAACCGTTAGGCAGCAACAGCTACGTCAGCGAAATCATCAGCGTTTGCAGATGTTTTTATCCGCTTTTTTACCAGGCCAGCGGACCCTGGACGTGCTTACCTCAACCTTGATGAATCCCGTCGAAACCGGAACACCCCCGTGAGTCCTTTTAGTATGGGGCGGGGTGGTGCATAATTCAAGCGCTTTCGGTGATGTTACTCTTTTTGGACCGAGCAATTTTTCAAACCGTATAATTTTTCTCAAAGGGCGATATGGGCTTTCGGCGATTTTTGGTAACTTCCCTCGTTTTTGGGTCGGTGTTTTGTGTAGGTGAGGAGGCGTTCGCGAGGACGTTGGTGCCTTATGAGGAAACAAAGGTGCAAGAAGCGATGACTGGTGGAAAGCCTGTGCTGGTTGAGGTTTATGCCGATTGGTGTCCTTCATGTAAGAAGGGACACCTTGCCCTTGAAAAGGCTCTCGATGGAGTCGCGGATATAGCGGCGTTTCAGATCGATTTTGATAAAGATGAGGAGCTTTTGAAGAAATATGGCGTTGAAGAACAGGGTACGGTATTGATCGTTAAGGAAGGTAAAGAGGTTGCGCGGTTGGCGGGTGAACACCGAGTCGAGGCGATCGTCGAGTGGATTAAAGCAAAGAGTCTGTAATGTTTTGCGTGCCGCTGATTTGGGTCGCTCAAAGGGAGATGAAATGATTTCTGTTGCAGTCATTGGTGCGAGTGGCTCGATGGGGCGGTACTCCGTTGAGGCGATACGAAATGATCCATCGCTCGAGTTGGTGGCAGCGTTGGATAAAGATGACGATATTGGTGGAGCTTTACGAGATCATCGTCCTCAGGTGACGGTGGATTTTACGGTGGCAGGACTTGGATTTGATCATGGTCGTTTAATTCTGGAATCTGGCTCGCGCCCAGTTATTGGGACCAGTGGGTTTGATCAGGATCTGTTTGATCGGTTGAGTGTAGTCGCAAAAGAAAAGGGACTTGGAGGTATCGTTGCTCCAAACTTTTCGGTTGGAGCGGTATTGATGATGAAGATGGCGGAGCTCTGTGCGCGGCATCTACCTTCAGCTGAGATAGTTGAACTGCATCATCCGCATAAAAAAGATGCCCCCTCAGGAACAGCTAAGCGAACAGCTGAATTGATGGCGGGTGTTTCAGGGAGCGAGCCGCCGATTCATTCGGTTCGATTGCCGGGATACGTGGCCTCTCAGCGAGTTTTATTTGGGGGAGTAGGAGAGACCCTCACGATTGCTCACGATTCAGTTGATCGATCGTGTTTCATGCCCGGAGTGACGCTGGCGTGTCGGATGGCGCCGCAGCTTGATTCGTTGGTGTTTGGACTTGAGCATCTTCTATTCGGAGATTCTTAGAAAGAGGGAAGAAAAAAAATTTCGTAGTATCCCGCGTTTCGGTTACTACTTAGGGAGGGTTATATGTGTGGAGTTATTGGATACGTCGGAAAGGGAGCAACGCCTAGATTCTTTTTTGAGGGTCTCAAGCGGCTTGAGTATCGAGGTTACGACTCTGCCGGTATTGCGATGTCCACCGAGAGAGAGATTCGGGTTGTTAAGGCTGAGGGAAAGCTCTCAGCACTTGAACAGCTACTCGATACCTTGCCAGAGCGATCTTCAACGGGGATTGGACATACGAGATGGGCGACCCATGGTCGACCCTCGGTGACGAACGCTCATCCGCATCAATCGGGCCCAATAACGTTGCTACATAACGGGATTATTGAAAATCATGCCGAGCTTCGGGCGCGGCTTGAGGGTGAGGGTTTTACGTTTCTGAGTGAGACCGATACTGAGGTAGTCGTTCATCTCCTTAATCGGTGGTACACAGACCTTGGCGATCAGATGGTGCCGCAAGAGCGGATGAAAGAGGCACTTGTTCGAACGATCCGAGAACTCAAAGGAGCGTATGCCTTTGCGATTCTCTGTCAGGAAACCCCCGGCATTCTTTACGCCGCAAAATATGGATCGCCTCTTGCGCTTGGAAGAGGTGAAGGAGAGAACTATCTGGCGAGTGGTATCGCTGCATTGGTAGAGCATACTCATGATGTGGTGATGTTGCTTGATGGTGATGTTGCGGTTCTCAGCGATCAAGCTATTACGGTTTATGATCGTACAGGTGCGCCAGTTGAGAGAGATTTTTTTGAGGTTAATTGGTCCCCTGAGATGCTCGACAAAGGTGGATATCCGCACTTTATGTTGAAGGAAATTCATGAGCATCCGATTGCCATTCGGGAAACTCTTGCAGGTCGATTATCTGCAACAGAGCGGCCAGTGGATCTTGCAAAGTGTGGTTTTGAAGCGCTCGATCTTGCATCGGTTGATCGGATTCAGCTTGTTGCGTGTGGAACGAGCTATTATGCAGCTCAGGTTGGTCGATACGTTATCGAACAGATGACCGGAATACCGGTTGAGACAGACCTTGCGAGTGAGTATCGGTATCGGGCGAGCACGGTCCGGCCAGGAACACTGACTGTTGCGATTTCGCAAAGCGGTGAGACGATCGACACCCTTTTTGCTGTTCGGCACGCAATGGAGCGGGGTGCTCGTGGATTGGGGATGGTGAATGCTCAGGGAAGCTCCATCGCACTTGCGTGTCACGCTGAATGTCGTTTGATGGCGGGGCCAGAGGTTGGCGTGGCGAGCACGAAGGCGTTTTCGGCTCAGATGGCGGCGTTATTTTTGCTTGGACTTGCGGTAGCTCAAGAGAAGGCAACTATTTCGGGTCGGCTGTTAGCTCAGTACGCCGAGGAGTTGTTGAGTGCCCCAGCGTATGTCGAGCAGACATTAGCGGTGTCGAGTGCTGTCGAGGCTGTGGCATCGAAGATTTATCAGGTTCCCGCTCTCAGCTTTATTGGCCGAGGCCCACAGTGGCCAGTCGCGTGTGAAGGGGCACTAAAAGTTAAAGAGCTTGCGTACCTTTTTGCCGAAGCGTACGCGGGTGGTGAGATGAAACATGGACCAATAGCACTGATTGATGAACAGCTCACCACAGTGGTCTTGGCACCGCGAGACAGTTATGTTGAAAAGACTATCAGCAATATCGCCGAAATTAGGGCTCGCGGAGGTAAAATTCTAGCGGTTGGTACGGAGGGTGATTCAGAGCTTGAAGCGCTCTCCGATGATTTTATCGGTATTCCGCAGGTGCCTAAACTGATACAGCCCTTTATTACTGCGATCCCGATGCATCTTCTTGGCTACTGGATCGCGGAGCGGCGCGGCCACGACATCGATCAGCCAAGAAATCTCGCAAAGAGTGTGACGGTGGAGTAGTTTTTTTGGCGGGGGGCGGTTGAGTTAAGTCGAAGGCAGTTGATTTAAAAATATCTTAAACTCGTTATTCAGATCCCTCCCCGCGTTAAAACCTCGCTCAACGATGAGGGTCACCGCCTCGCGAGCTGCTTCGATATCCTCGGCAGATGAAACCGAAATAAGCGCCATCAGGTCTGCTCTATCCTGTATTCGGTCGGTATCATTTTGGGATAAAAGCTTCATCGCAATGAGGTGAGCGAGCGATGCGACGGGGAATTTAACGCCCTTTAAAATCTCAAGCTGATGAGCCTGAGATACGATCTCTTCCTCAATGCCGCAGGCCTGTGATAGAAAATCTACAGGTATCACATTTTTTGAAGAGCCCGATAGAATTAGGCGCCAGCCCATTCGCCGTGTGGGCATGGAGTGCATCAGTAGCTGAGGATTCGTGTATCCTCGACAAATGAGAAAATTCCGAAGGTGCGCGAACTCAGCTTCGTCAGAAATCGCAACGACAAGATCGATATCTTTGGTAGTTCGTGGTTCGGCATAAACACTCGCTCCAAGACCACCGACCAGGCACCATCTGACTCCTGATGCATTAAGATCATCTGCGATACGGACGAGTTCGCTCAGAAACGCGGCCATTCCTACTCCCTCCGTAGCGGATGCGAGCGAGGACGTGAGACCCACTGCTCAATCCAATTTTCGATATCTCCGAACGACGCATCTGGATTTTTTCGTAGGTATTGTTGTCTCGCAAGGTCTCTTGCTAGCTGCATCAGCTCAAGCGCCTCAAAGAGGCCATTGATATTTGGAGTGCGGAACGAGTGGGTGGGTGTTGTTCCGGAATGCGGGTGTGAGCAGGAGGTCATTTTTAAGGGCGAATTAACAGGTATCTTTTAGACACTTCTCGCCTATAAGATTGATAAATAGTACGCGGCGAGATGATCCAACCAACCAGCCTTTATTTTCCTGTTTTTGGCTCTCTTTAGCAACTTTAATTAAAAGTGCCATAAATCATGCTGGCAGCGCCATTAAAAAAAGCTGAATCCTTTAGGCCCGCAATCTAAATGTTGACAAATAATCTACTATTCGATAACTATAAAAGTATGGAATCACAAGAGGTCGTTAATGCACTCGTCGCACTAGGTCAGCTCAGTAGGCTCGCTGTTTTTCGGCTGATCGTTGAACAGGGTTCTGGTGGTATTCGGCCTCTTGAAATAAGTGAAGCTCTTGATATCCCTTCGGCAACTCTATCGTTTCATCTTAAAGAACTATATCAGGCTGGTCTTGTCTCAGTTGAGCGTGAAGGGCGGAATCTTACCTATCGCCCTCGTCCTGAAACAGTAGAGTCATTGATGGACTTTCTGCTGAAAAACTGCTGTGGAGGACGAGGGTGTCGACCAAAACCGGTAAAGAAAAGATCATGTCGATGAAACGGTACAATATTCTTTTTCTATGCACGCATAATTCTGCCCGTTCGATACTGGGTGAGATTGTTGCAACGACCTTTAGTGGAGGAAGATTCGTCGGATTTTCGGCGGGCTCAACGCCGAGTGGTGTGGTGAATCCCTTTGCGGTCGAGATTGCGGGTGAGTTGGGTTATCCAGTTGAGCAGCTTCGCTCGAAGAGCTGGGATGAGTTTGCTCATCCAGATGCGCCGAAGATCGATATCGTAATCACTGTTTGTGATGCTGCCGCGAGCGAGGTTTGTCCGGTGTGGGTTGGGATGCCGGTTGTTGGACATTGGGGCTTTGAGGACCCTTCGCGAGTTTTAGGCGATGACACCGTGAAGTGGGCGGCTTTCCGAGAGGTTATGGAGGGATTAAGGGCTCGAATTGAGCGACTCGCCGAGATGCCACTTGAGAATTTCAATAGTGCGGAATTACGACACGCAATCGGGGAGCTTGAACGGTTATGAGCGAGCAATCAGCAAAACTCTCCTTTATCGATCGGTATCTCACCGTTTGGATATTTCTTGCAATGGCAATCGGTGTCGGTCTTGGATTCTTTTTCCCTGGGGTTGAGAATCTTATTAATCGATTCCAGATCGGGACAACGAATATTCCGATCGCGATTGGGTTAATAGTTATGATGTATCCCCCTTTTGCGAAGGTGAAATATCGAGAGCTTCCGAGAGTGTTCCGTGACACGCAGCTGTTTGGGCTCGCGCTCTTTTTGAACTGGGTGGTAGCACCTACCCTGATGTTTCTTCTTGCGATTACCTGCGTTCCTAATCATCCCGATTATATGGCAGGTCTCATCTTAGTAGGGATTGCGCCGTGTATCGCGATGGTGATTGTCTGGAATGATCTTGCAAAGGGATCTGCTGAATATGCAGCTGCTTTAGTCGCATTTAATGCTCTCTTTCAGGTTCTTTTTTTTAGCTTATACGCTTATCTATTTCTCACTGTGCTTCCCCCTCTTTTTGGATTCACTGGATCTGTGGTGCCGGTGTCTATGGGGGATATAGCTCAGAGCGTTGCGATATATCTTGGAGTCCCTTGCTTTGCAGGAATTATTACTCGGGTCGTGCTTCTTAGATTTGTCTCAGAGGAGTGGTACAACGAGCAGTTTCTCCCAAGGCTCGGTCTCTTAACGCTCGGTTCGTTGATCTTCACGATATTGGTTATGTTTAGCCTAAAGGGAAGATTGATTGTATCAATTCCGTTTGATGTAATAACGATTGCGATACCGTTGATTCTCTTCTTCGTTGTGATGTTTGGTGCGACCTTTTTTATCGCAACGCGGCTCGGTATTGATTATAAACGTTGCTGTACCGTTTCGTTTACTGCGGCGAGCAATAATTTCGAACTTGCCATCGCGATTGCGATAGCAGTTTTTGGGATTAATTCCGGAGCTGCTTTCGCTGCTGTGATAAGGCCACTCGTAGAGGTGCCGGTTATGCTGGGATTGGTCGGTGTGGCGTTACGGATGCGAGGAAAAGCATAAGAAGTTGGACGATGCTTCTGCGAACACCCGAACCTTTACTGTCTCTTCACATAATCTCGAATCCCGCTCACGCTGTTTTTGACAAAGATCATCTCACGCTCCCGTATTGATTCCGGAAGATGCCGCCACTGTGTAAATAGAGGGTCTTCCTTTAGAAGCTGTCCAATTATCGTTTCATCTGATCCAGTTGGATCTGATGCGATTATATCAATCCACAACTCTATCTGGGCTCTACTCTCAGCACAGATAGAGTCGCTCCAGTCGAGTGAACCGAAATGTCCAAAACATGCAGTGTGAGGAGCTGCACTGTGAAGCTTTACTGCTTCCAATTTTGCTATTGATTCTAGATAAGCCTTTTTTTCAAAGCGAGGAGGAGTTGCGGGGCGGCGGTAGGTTGATGATTTTAGAGCGCAGATAACGCCGAGCGCTTCGCCACAGAAGAGGAAGCCGTTGATGAGGTAGGCGGTGTGGTCGGGGGAGTGCCCCGGTGTCGAAATGGCTCCCCACCGGCTTGATTCGGCGGGCGATAGGGAATGTTCGGGTACGGGGTTAATCGGGCCGTAGTGGTCCATTAAGGGACCAAGGACGGTGCGCGAGGATTGCTCGAGGCGTGCGGGGTCGATAAGGTGAGGAATCGAGCGAGCGGGGCAGATGATGGGAGTCTCTGGATAGAGTGCTGAGAGAGTGCCGACACCACCTGCGTGATCGACATGGATGTGGGTGAGGAGAATAGCAGCAAGAGAGGAGATGCCCTGTTGCTTTAAGTAAGCTACGACGGTTGGTATAGTTGCCGTTGGACCTGGATCAACGAGGATAAACCCGCGCTCAGTCCGCATGAACCAACACCCAATGAAATCAGAAAAACCGATCAGAGCGGGGATGGCTAGATCAATCTGAAACGGTTGGGAGAAAGGGATGGAATGGTCCATCAATATATTTTGATATAATATTTCGACTGTTTTTGGCCGAAAATCGGGGGTTTCGTGAATAGTTCTCCCTGCAGAACCCATGGAGGGATTTTTCAGGAAGAACTAAAGATTCCCCCGATTTAATGCATCGATTTTAATGCATCGGTAGCGGCGCGCTCTCCTATGCTGTTTTCAGCAGCTCTCCCAAAACATACGGAAGTATTCCACCGCTTCGGTAGTACTCAACCTCAATCGGGGTATCTATTCGGAGTATCACTGTTGTGTAGATCATCGAGTCATCGGCGCGGGTGATGGAGAGCTGAAGCTCTTTTCGGGGAGCGAGGGAGTCTCCTTCGATTCCAGAGAGGGAGATCTTTTCATCGCCCTTTATCCCGAGCGTTTCCGCGCTCTGCCCCTCAATAAACTGACACGGAAGAACTCCCATGCCTATGAGGTTGCTGCGGTGAATCCTCTCAAAGCTCTGCGCGATGACCGCCTTTACACCGAGAAGGCGGGTTCCCTTTGCTGCCCAGTCTCTAGAGCTTCCGGTACCATACTCTTGGCCCGCAAAAACAACGAGGGGAACCCCATCGGTTTGATAGCGAAGAGAAGCATCGTAGATGCTGAGCTCATCATTGGTGGGAAAGTGTCGGGTCACGGGCCCCTCTGAACCGGGAATAATTTTGTTCTTAATACGAACATTCGCGAAGGTTCCGCGTACCATCACCTCGTGATTACCTCGCCGTGCGCCGTAACTATTAAAGTTTTCGCGCGATACACCCTTGTTGATAAGATAAGTACCTGCGGCCGAGGATGGTTTGATTGAACCAGCGGGGCTGATGTGATCGGTTGTTACGGAATCGCCAACCATCAGCAGGATCCTAGCACCTGAGATGTTGCGCACAGGTGAGGGGGTTGTCGAGAAATGGTCAAAATACGGCGGTTCCTGAATATAGGTGGAATCTGTGTCCCATGCATAAAGAGACCCGTGCGGAGCGGGGACCTCTTGCCAGAGGGGATTTTGATTTTCAAAGCCGGTGTAGAGTCGCTGATATGTTGCGGGATCCATCGCTGATTGCATGAGGGCCTCGATCTCTTCTGATGAGGGCCATATATCCCGCAGATACACCGCTTCGCCAGATGTTGAGGTACCAATCGGATCATTGGTCAGGTCTGTCAGTATTGATCCGGCGATAGCATACGCGACAACAAGGGGAGGGCTCACCAGAAAGTTTGCCTTGATATGTTGATGAACGCGCGCCTCAAAATTGCGATTGCCCGAGAGCGCGCTCACTGTGACGAGATCGTTTTTCTGAATAACCGATTCGATCGCTGGATCGAGTGGGCCAGAGTTGCCGATACAGGTCGTACATCCATAGCCGACCAGATTGAAGCCGAGCGCGTCGAGGTGCGGTTGCAGACCGGTTTTTTCGAGATATTCCGTGACTACGCGCGATCCGGGAGCAAGCGAAGCTTTCACAAAAGGGGCACGTTTTAGCCCTTTTTCAACCGCTTTTTTCGCGAGAAGACCAGCAGCGAGCATGACGCTTGGATTTGATGTGTTTGTGCACGAAGTAATCGCAGCAATCAGAATATCTCCGTGTCCGAGGGTTTCGCTATGTTCAGGAACTGAATGACGAACAGTGAGATCCTCAGCGTTTTTACCGAATCCACTCTCAGCAACTGGCTTATGAAACGCTTCTCGGAAGCGGGTTACAACGGCGCTAAGATCGATTCTATCTTGCGGGCGTTTTGGTCCTGCAACGCTCGGGTTTACCGTTGCGAGATCGAGTTCAATAACGGTGGTGTAGGCACACTCTCCGGCAAGAGGGATGCCGAACATTCCTTGCGCCTCGTAATAGGCTCGGACAAGAGCGACGGTTTCAGGGGTGCGTCCTGTAGCGAGTAGATACTCGCAAGTCCGCTCGTCGATCGGGAAAAATCCCATTGTGGCGCCGTATTCGGGAGCCATATTCGCAATCGTTGCGCGATCGGGAACTGAAAGTGAGCGAGCTCCTTCGCCGTGAAATTCAACAAATTTGCCGACAACTTTTGCTTTGCGGAGCATCTCGGTGACATGGAGAACAAGATCGGTTGCGGTTACTCCCTCTCGAAGTCTTCCAGATACATGAACACCGACGACATCTGGGGTAAGCATATATACAGGTTGACCGAGCATCGCTGCCTCTGCCTCAATTCCCCCGACGCCCCAGCCCACAGTTCCTAATCCATTTATCATCGTTGTGTGGGAGTCGGTGCCGACAAGTGTGTCGGGATAAACAACGGAGCCAGAGGTGAGCACTCCTTGACCGAGATATTCGAGATTTACCTGATGGCAGATGCCGATTCCCGGTGGTATGACTCTGAAGCTCTTGAACGATTCCATGCACCATTTTAGAAATTGGTATCGCTCCTGATTGCGTCCAAACTCCATCGAGAGATTTTTTAAGTAAGCATCAGCCTGACTCGAAAAATCGACCTGAACGGAGTGATCAACGACGAGATCTACCGGAACGAGTGGCTCAATCATTGCTGGATTTTTGCCGAGTCGCTCGACGGCGCTCCGCATCGCGGCAAGGTCAACACCAAGCGGAACACCGGTGAGATCCTGTAAAAGCACCCGAGCAACTACAAACGGGATCTCTTCTTGTCGCGCCCCGTTGGGCTGCCAACTGCTCAACGCTCGAACATGCTCCTCAGAGACTCGCGTCCCGTCCCAATTTCGGAGCAACGATTCAAGAACGATACGAATTGAAACAGGAAGCTTCTTGATCGCGCCCCACCCTTTTTCCTCAAGGAGAGGAAGTGAGTAGAGACTGTGCGTCGCCGCAGCATTTGTTCCGAAAGAGCGCAAGAAATCAGCGTTTGAGAGTGTCATAGCTACCGATCCTGATGACAAGTTAGGTGGTAATATCAATCTAATGAGCAAGCGAGAAGTTGGCAGTTGTAGAGCCTTCGCTGGTGCTGGTCAAGAGTCTACGTTATTTGGAGGAAATCGACGAGCGGTTAGAGTGAGGGTGGATGTGGTTTCAACCTTGCGCTATCTTTCGTGAATCGATTGCTTGTTGTTTATACTCAACTGTGCGAGATTCCTGAGGAAGATAGGGGTGGTCATAACTTTGTTTCGAGTGGTGCAGGTTAAATCTGCGGCGGGATCAACGCACTAGTTCCGTGAGAGCAAAAAGAGCACAGGAAAGAGCATACAGAAGATCACAGTCATATAAATGATCACAGTGGAGATGAGATGCAACATCGGACGTTTGGTGAGAATTGGCTTCATATTGAGGGGGGAGCGTTTCGTCTTCCTCCGGTGCTGCGGGGGCCGACGATTCGGGAGTTGGCGGTAAAGGGGGATCCACGACTTGAGCATGAATGGTTTGTTGCTCGCGATATCGCTGGAGGGTTGCTTTATCAGGGTGCGTCGCGCGATGACGCAGTTGAAGCGGTCCGGAGTGATTCGGCTTCTCGGGTAGAGATTGAGCGTCGGCGAGGATTGGTTGCTCAGTTGGTGCGGCGGTATGGCATCCTTGCTCCGGGCGCTTTTGGATTAAAAGTTCGCTCTGATGGCACACCGATCATCACCGATGAGGAGGACAGCTCGAGTGCGTGTCTACTTTTTTGGTCGGGGAGTAATTCGATCGTGAGTTCGCCCGATCGAGTTGGCGGAGAAGAACGTCTCGGAAGGCGTGTAATGGGGGGCACATTTACTGTTCCCGCAAGCCGAATCGACGGTCTCGCCACTCAGCGATGGGAGCGAGAGATACAACAACGAACAAAAATAATCACCATCGCGGTGGTGCAGCTCGAGCCCGGAGAGGTTTTTTTGTTTGAGAGTGATTCAGGACGCGAGATACTCAGTTGGGATGGCACACAGCTTCATCATGAACGACGAGTTGAGGGATTATTTGGGGTGGGGTGATAGGAAAAGAGCAATCGAAGAAGATTTCTCCGACTGCTCTTGGGGGAAAACCGGCCTCAGAGATTCTATTCCCCTTTTTTTGAGTACTTCGCCTCGAGTTTAGAGTACTTCGCCTCGAGGAAGTCTGCCCTTAAGAGGGGTATCACCCTAAATGGCCATGGCAGATACAATGCGCGTTTGCGCATTGTATCTGCATCTTGAATAAGGTAACCCCACCTTTCTTCAAAGGCGGCAGCCTCCTTGAGTTCTTCGACAAACTCTTCAAGTTCCAAAACCTTTTCCAACGTAGGACGCCCCGACTATACAAAAACCCCCATTTAAAAAAAAGCCCCCCGCTCAATGAAACGGATAACTAATCGGTGCTCTTGGCTCAGACAAAAGTTCCTGACATAACTCCTCGAGCTGTTGCTCTAATGCTTGCCGATTTGCGGCGAGCCGTCCGGCTATATCTTCGTTGCGGCGCTGAAATTCTTCTGTTACCCACGGACGCTCCTCGCCCTGAGCCTCCATTTTAGTTTGAACCTTCTTTGCTGATTGCTTTGCTTCGATTTTTGCGCGCCATAGCTCGAGGCGGGAGGTGAGGAGCCCCTCTACCAGGGGCAAAATATCTGATTGTATTCCTCGTGAGTCTGCGATAGTGCCAAATCGGGAAAGGACTCCTAGATGGTGCGCGACCACTGCTTCTAGCGCCGAGGGGGTGAGATTTCTCGGGGAGAGGATAAGACTTTTCCGAAGAACCGAGAGAGCCTCTGCGAATTGTTGCTGCTCTATGAGGTTATCAGCCGTCTCGAGTCGGCGATCCCGTTTTTTAAGACTTAACCAGAGCCGAAACGGTAATCCCCCAAAAAACGCCCCCCCAAGAGCGCGAAAAGTAACTAGTAAAAGCCACCCGATCAGAAAAAGGGCAAGCGCCGCCAGAAGCACAGAGGGAACGGTGACCGTTGGATCCATAGGGTTGTGTCTAGTTTATGAGTTATTTGGAGAGGATAGGTGAGAACACTCCTAACCCTCTCCTCATGATACCAGACCCAGCAATATGGCCAAATCAAAATTTACGACCTGAACAAATCAAGCGCTTCAAAACTAGATTTTTTCGACTCTAAAAAAAGGCGAAAACTTCAGAATCGTTGTCGATTCGCGATACGCCCGGGATCTCTTCAATGTGTTCTCTTAGCCGTAATGAACAGCGAAGAGTAATAATCCCTAACTCGTGTAACCCCTCAACAGAATCAAAGTCAAGTTCGTGTTCCAGACCCTTATCATGAACAAGTTGTCTAATGTCTTCTATGATAGTGTTTACTGCAGCTGCGCGGTCGTCGTCTCCGCTACTTTCGACGCTCACAATATAGTTGGAGAGAGATTGATTGAGAGATGGGGAGCTGTTGATGTTGGGCTGCTGAAATGAGTCGGGTGACGATGTAATTGGCTGAAACATGGTGCCTCCGAGAAAAGTGGATAACTTCTCTCGAATTACTGTGGCGGACGAAGTTGGGCAAGAGGTGCATTTGTGAGTTTTTTGTGAGCATCTCAGCGCACTAATCAGGAAATGCAAAGCATCCTAACCGAACGGGACGAGATCCTCCTGTTACCGAGGGCTTTGATGTCGTTCTTCCTCTCAGCGAATCGTATGCAAGAAGCGCAAACGCCATAACTTCTCTGGCATAAGCGGGGACGCCGCATTCGTCGGAGCGCAGTACCGGTATGGAACCAAGATGAGATTGCATTCGGGTCATCAAAAATGGATTATTCGCACCGCCGCCAGCGACGACCACCTGCGTTACCGGTTCAGGAGAAAATGTAATGATCGCCTGCGCAACTGATATCGCCACAAATTCGGTCATCGTCGCAATAAGATCGTTGTCAACCCGACCAAATCTGCGAATCACACCCTCGACAAATTCATCACCATACATCTCTGGGCCAGTTGATTTTGGGGGCATTCGCGCTAAGTATGGATCTGCTAGTAGCTCTGAAAGTAGCTGCGCATTTATTGATCCCTGAGTTGCGAGGAGGCCATTGTAATCAAGCTCTGAAACGCCCTGTGTTATTTTGCGAGCGATTCGATCAAGTGGTGCATTTGCTGGACCGGTATCAAAACCGAGAACTTTTCCCTCGGGTAAACCAAGAAGGGTGATATTCGCAATGCCTCCAAGATTTACTACGGCGCGGCAGCCGTCACCCCAAAATAGCTGCTCATCGGCATACGGAACAAGAGGGGCTCCCTCACCTCCGACGGCAACATCTTTAGCGCGAAAATTAAAGATAGTAAAAATGCCCGTTTTCGAGGCAATAATATCGCCGCATCCGATCTGAAGAGTTGCGGGAATTTTATCGGCGATCCCGCTGTGATGATAAATAGTTTGTCCGTGCGATCCGATAAGATCGATTGTTTCGCCTCCCCACTCTAATCGCGCAGCCTCGATCGCCTCGGCAAATAGCTGTCCGATCAGGACATTAAGCTCGGCAACATCCTGAACATTTAGGTCTCGACTTTTGAGCACCCGAGAACGAAGTGGCAAAGGATACGGATGTCGATAAAATCCCTCAAGTGTAACTTTTGCACGAGATTGTGCTGTAGAGGGTGCGGGAGAGGGGGCGTCCTCGATCCGACAAATACCGACATCAACGGAATCAACACTAGTTCCCGACATCACCCCGGCAACTACCAGGGAGGAGCGATTTGCGAGTTCGGAGAGTGAGGTGAGGTAATGCGGCGTGAGCATGATGTTTGGGGGGAGGGTAAAAATTAAGGTACCTGTTCAGCCTGTTTTTGACTGCTGTTGATGAGAGATAGTAAAATCGCTGCATTTCTATCTGCACTCCACGATTTGAAAAAGATATCAGTTAGGAACTAGCGCCGCAATTATTGGTTCCAAAGCGTTTTCCCGATAGCATCGCAGCCTTTATGAGATATTCTGAGAGTGAACTGTGACGCCCCATTTTATTTACGCCCCGTTTTATCGAAAATCAGCAAGCGGATAACCTATTTTAACTCCGACCTATGAGCTCCAAGATAAATCCCTCGGCTGAAATTGCCGAAATCGATTCGGTAAACCCATTTCGTTCGCTTGTCGAGGCAGCGTCGGATGGCATTATTGTCAATACAGCGGGTCATCCCACCGAGGATGATATCGCTGCGGTGCGGGATCATTTAAGACAATTCCCGAGGGTAATCTTTGAGCTTGGTTCCGGGTCGGGACGGCACCTCATTACCCTTGCAGAGCGTTCCCCCGAGGAACTTCATGTCGGTATGGAGTTGCGCTATAAGCGGGCATATCGGACGATTGAAAAGGCCCGTAATCGGGGATTTTCCAATCTTATTGTGTTACGAGCAGACGCGCGGCATCTTCCGATCTTATGTGAAGAGAGCTCGATTGATGCAATTTATATAAATTTCCCAGATCCATGGGACAAACGTCGATGGCTCAAAAATCGACTAATTCAGCCAGAATTTGTTGATGCAATGGGGCGATTGCTCAAGGTCGGTGGTGTTCTGTCATACAAGACCGATCATCCAGATTATTTCTCGAGCGCGGTCGAGGTGATGCGAGCATGTCCACTCATTACCGAATCTCGGCTAACGACAAATCTTGCGGAATCGCCGTGGGGGGCAGAGAGTATTCCTACTGAGTTTGAGTGCCTCTTTCGCTCGAAAGGCATTCCGATTCAGTACGCACTTTTTGAGCGGGTTGGATAGTTAGTAGTGTGTTGAGAAATGGTTGCGATAGAGCCATTTTTTCAACAAAATTATAGGGACCGAGCGCTTATCCAATTCGTTATATTTGGTTGTAATTTCACTTCTTCGTCGCAGTTTCGCCGATTCATCGAGCAGCCTTAACTTAACTGCTCAGCCCAATAAACCGCATCTGTTACTCAAGGGGTTTTCTCATGAAGCGCACTGTTATCGTCTCTGCTGTTCGTACTCCAATCGGAAAATTTTTGGGTTCGCTCAGCGATTTTTCTGCGCCGACCTTAGGGGCGCTAGCGATTCGGGAGTCGCTCGTGCGAGGAGGGGTTGATCCGGCAGCTGTTGATGAGGTGATTATTGGAAATGTCGTGAGTGCAGGAATGGGGCAAGCACCAGCTCGCCAGGCTGCATTAAAGGCGGGGTTGCCACCCTCAGTCGCGGCATTGACGATAAATAAAGTGTGTGGCTCTGGTTTGAAAGCCGTTATGCTGGCGCATCAAGCTATTGCTACAGGGAGTGCAGAGATAGTGGTTGCAGGCGGCATGGAATCGATGAGTATGGCGCCATATCTGGTTCAAGGGGTGCGAAAGGGGGTTAAGTTTGGTGAACAGCGGATGGTTGATGCATTGATTCACGATGGGCTCTGGGATTCGTTTAACAATAGTCATATGGGTTCTTTTGCTGATTATACGGCGGCAAAAGCTGGAATTACGCGTGAAATGCAAGACGCATTTGCAGCTGAGTCACATGCGAAAGCCGTTGCAGCTCGGGACGTTTTGCGTGGCGAAATAGTGCCAATAGAACGGGTTGATAAACGGGGCGCAGTGGTTGAAGTGATTGATGTTGATGAGGGACCACGGAGCGATTCGACGGCGGAGGCGCTCGCGCGGTTGAAACCTGCGTTTTCCGGTGATGGAACGGTAACTGCTGGTAATGCGTCCCCTTTAAGTGATGGAGCAGCGGCGTTGGTGCTGATGAGTGAAGAGCGGGCACGCGAGCAAGGGTTAGTGCCACTGGCAACGATCTCTGCGATGGCGACGAGTGGTGTTGAGCCGAGGGAGGTTTTCTTTGCGCCGGCGGTTGCGATTCAACGAATTTTGCGGAGTATTGGGGCCGACTCGCCGAGAAACGTTGATCTTTTTGAGATAAATGAAGCCTTTTCAGCTCAGGTGCTAGCGAACGAGCAAGAGGTTGGGTGGCATCGCAGTCAATTAAATGTCAATGGGGGTGCGGTGGCGCTCGGACATCCGATTGGTGCAAGTGGAGCTCGAGTTTTGGTGACTCTCATCCATGCGTTACGTAAGAGGGGTGGTGGAAAGGGGATTGCTTCGTTGTGTTTGGGTGGAGGCAACGCAGTTGCGCTTGCTGTTTCGGCTGATTGATGTCTTGAATCCGAGAGCATCGTTATATCGGGCGGAGGCATCTTTAGTTGCGGGGGGGCGAATGTTTTGCAACACGGTACCCTCATTCCAATTAGACGGCGTTCTCTTGTTATTTTTCGCGCTCCATGATCACTGTTCACAACCTGAGCCGCTCATTTGGAAATTTCCATGCGGTATCTGATATCTCTTTTTCGGTAAATAAGGGTGAGATATTCGGTTTTTTGGGGGTAAATGGCGCAGGAAAAACAACGACTCTCCGGATGCTCTCCGGGATTCTTCGCCCCTCGAGTGGAACAATTCAGATCGGCTCACACGATCTTTATAAATCGCCCGTTGAGGCGAAATCGCTTGTAGGATATATCCCCGATCGCCCCTATCTTTATCCAAAATTGACTCCTCGCGAGCTGCTTTACTTTGTCGGTCAACTGTACGGGGTAGCAAGATCAGAGATTGAGAGCCGCGGAACTTCACTGCTCACTGAATATGGTCTTATCGAAAAAGAGAATGTGCTCATTGATGCACTGTCTCACGGAATGAAGCAGAGGCTTGCGACGGTGGCAGCGCTTCTCCACGAGCCAGCTGTGCTGATAGTTGATGAACCGATGGTGGGTCTCGACCCTTATGGGGCAAAATTGCTTAAAAAACGTCTGCAAGCTTATCGGGCCCGGGGAACATCGATACTTCTCTCAACCCATTCTTTGCATGTTGCCGAGGAAATAGCGGATCGGGTAGCTATAATCGAAGCTGGTAAAATTCTCGCAATTGGAAAGATAGATGAAATAAGGAAACAATCGGGGGCCGAGGGAGCGAATCTCGAAGAACTCTTCCTTAAGATAACGACCTCCGCTCTAGCGGATTCATCCGCGGAGGCCGAGCCGTAGTAAGGCCGAGCTTAAGATCTAGCAATAAAGCCCATTATTTTTCACTCAATCTTTTCGGAACTCTAAGATCAAAGATATCGGCCCGAATTGGCGAGTTACAATCAGGCTTGTTATTGATAAAAACTAAGCTTGAATCATCGGCGGCGATAGTAACCTCTACACGTCCCGGAAGCTGCATTGAGCCGCACGGAACCGGTTCGCTATATTTTGCTGTTGCAACTAATCGGCCTGTGATTGGCTCTTTCACGGTTAGCTCTTGCATCTGGAGATTCTTTGCATTCATACGCCACGTTAAATCTCCACCACTACTTACAACAGCGACCTCAGCGGACCCCTCGTAAATTGCGGTAGAGGTGTCGGCAAGATACGGCTGCGGTACTCGTCCGAGCAGTAGGGCTGCTACCTCCTGCTCGGTTGCAGCGAGCTGGAGGAATGACTTGCTGAATGTCTCTTTTGTTTCTCCTGAGAATGATTCATTGGTCGTCATATCGATGAGAGTCGCTGAACCATCCTTAGCGGTAAGCCTTTGAAGGGTAAAACCTGGGTTAAGGGGGTAGAGATCAAATCGGATGCTGCTCGGATCTGCATAGACGACAGAATAGCGAAATGATTCGGTGGAATCTTTTTGTTTAATAGTCGCACGCGTCAGTGCTTTTATTGTTGCGGGGAGTCGAGATTCACCCGTCAACCGCTCGACAAGAGCAGAACGCCGCTTGCCCTTTATCAGAGAGCCCTCGATCGGGGGCTTTCCTGGTCCAATAAGTACGGCACAACCGGTTATAAGAGGGAACGCCATGAATAATGTAACTGTGGCGAGCGAGCGGTTCGGGCGTGAGCGAGGTGTTATTTCCATGCTAGTTATAAGATTTTAATGGGGAGTTTTTTGACTAGATTTTTCGATTATCAGAGATCTTCACGGGCGTAGCACTTCGCTTAGCGCATCTTTTTTTTGTTCAAGCCGTAATCGATCCAAACTATTCTCTTGAACGCTACTCTCTTGAGCACCAGTTTCTTGAATACTGGCGCTTAACGCCTCAATCGCGCGCTCGTAGGTAGTCGATGCTTCACGAGTATCTCCGGAAATTGCCTGAGCATCAGCGAGATGTTCTAGGATAGTGGAATCGCGCGGAAGTAGCTCGCTAGCGTGACGTAGCTCAGCTATCGATTCTTTCGTTTGGCCCCGTTTAAGTAGCACCCATCCGAGTGTATCATGAAAGTAACCCTCGCGAGGACGGAGGCGAATGGCCCGCCGTATAAGCTCCTCTGCTTTTCCAAGATCTTCCTCCCTTTCTGCCATGATATACGCCACAAAATTGAGGCTTTCAGCGTGTTCCGGATTTGCGGCGATAATTGCCAGAGCCTCCTGATATGCCGCCTCAATCTCTCCGAGATCGTGAAGAGTCATCACATAATCGTAGCGCAGATCGTATGCTTCGGGCTGTTTTTCAATGGCTGATTCGAGCAAAGTGCGAGCTTCGTCAAACTGCTTTGCATCGCGGAGAATTGCAATATAAAAGGTGAATATTTGCGGAGATTGTCCCTGGTCCGATTCGTACGCTTTTTTGATTGATTCAAGAGCGCATGGGAGATTGCCCGCCTCTTTGCAGATAAAACTCGAAAACGCGTTTGCTTTCGCATACAGCTCATTCGTCAAAGGGATCTGAGCAATCTGCTCGAGTGCTTGTGGAATACGATTGGTGCTCGCGAGTATCGTTGCAAGATAGTAGCGAGCAGCAGCGTGGTTTGGTTGTTGTGCAATAAGTAGCTGAAGCCCTTGTTCGGCTTCGGAAAATCGTCGTTGTTGAAGGTTAATCAGGGCGATTTTAAATCTGGTTTCAGTTGGATCCTCCTCGATATCCTGCAGAAGTCTTAGCTGTTCGAGCGCTTCATCGAGATGATTTTCACCTATAAGAAGGCTGCCCAAAATTTTCCGGGCGACAATGTTTTGTGGATCTCGCTCGAGTATGTGACGGCACACATCTTTCGCATTCTTTGTTTTTGAGCGTCGAACGAGTATACGGGCATAATCAACCCCGAGAGCCAAGTTTTCTCCGTTCAGCTCGTACGCACGCTGAATAGTCTGCTCCGCAGTCTCAAGGTCATCGGTGGCCTCATAAGCACGCCCCAGAAAATATAGGACGAGAGGATCGTTTGGCTCTATCACGAGATATCGCTTCAAAACGGCGATAGCCTCCATCGGTTGATTTAATTTAAGGTGCAGCCCTGATAAAATGAGATAGCCATCAACGGAAGATGGTTCCTGCTCCAGAATTTTTTCGTAAAAAGGTACAGCTTCGGCCCCTCTTTCGAGAGAATCTAAAATTCCAGCGTGGAGAAGTAGCGTTCTCACTTCAGGAGGCTCTGCCTCGAGAGCTCTAGTGCTCTCCTTAAGTGCAGCCTCGAGATTCCCTTCTTTGAGCTCTAACTCAGCAAGCCGAACATTGAGCTCGGGTGTCGGAGCGCCGATGAGCGAATCGGCTCGTTGAAGATTAGTTTTTGCACCTGAAAAATCCTCACCATCGAACTTAAGCTGACCAACAAGAAATTGATAATATCCCTCAGAAGTTCGGGTGATATCCCGATCCATTGCTACGGATCGAGTTCTCTCGACACTCAGATCAAGTGTTTTTTTACTTTGATTATGGGGGCGAGGCTCGGTGAGGAGGGAACAGCCGGTCGTAGTTGTGAATAGGATTAGGGGTAAAAGGGGGCGCGCGAAAGTTGAACGAAGGGTCATCGAACGTATTAACTTACTCGGAAGGTAAAGGGCACGGTCATCGGCGCGCAGGTGCGGCGGGGCCGATTGCACGTTTAGGAATAGCCGCTCAAAAACTAGATTGAAAGTCACTCCCCAGCCTCAGGTGAAGTTATAAAGTTACGGTAATGTCTTAAATTGTAGATGCTGGAGAAGAAATGTGCACCAGCCTTGTGGTGGAGATTCGGTGCGATTCGAACGATGAAGAGGGACTTATATATTTCTTCGACCGAGCTTGCAGAACTTTAAGTTCTTTCTAGGATAGGGCAAGGGCCGCCGAGCTCATAAACTGCGATAAAACTCGCCCGCAAGGACTCGAACCTCGATAGCTGGAATCAGAATCCAGAGTCTTACCATTAGACGACGGGCGAATAGGGAGATTTGAGCATACGGGGGTAAAAAAGGCAATTCATGAGTCGCTTCTCATTGAGATTCGCAACCATCATTAGCTCTGTTTTTACCACCCTGCTAAGGCTTGACCCCTTTGATTCTTCTGCGAGATACTTTCACGCTCAAGGAGCACGAATCGGCATAATACGAGCCGATTTTTTCGAGCGATTCAAGGGAATAACGATAGCATAGGTGTGCTTTAGGTCCGTATCAGAGCAGTCCCCAACTCAAGGAGTTACCAACCGATGACCGACCAAAACCCGAACCCAAAAAAAGACTACCGCGCCGACCCGACAAAAGTGGGCCTCGCTGAGATGCTATGTAATGGCGTCATTATGGATGTTGTTAATGCGGAGCAGGCACGCATCGCAGAAGACGCGGGGGCTGTTGCTGTTATGGCTCTTGAGCGAGTTCCTTCAGAGATTCGGAAGCAGGGTGGGGTCGCCCGCATGACTGATCCGAAGCTAATCGAGGAGATTAAGGCAGCCGTTAGTATTCCAGTAATGGCGAAGGTTCGAATAGGCCATTTGGCAGAAGCTCAAATTCTCGAGGCGATAGGGGTTGATTTTATCGACGAATCAGAGGTCCTTACTCCCGCCGATCCTCAATTTCATATCGATAAAACTCAATTTAAGACCCCGTTCGTATGTGGGGCGTGTAATCTCGGGGAAGCGCTGCGCCGCATTAATGAAGGCGCTGCGATGATCCGCACGAAAGGGGAAGCGGGCACAGGAAATGTGATAGAAGCCGTTCGCCATATGCGTCAGATAACAAGCGAACTTGCGGCGCTTCCAGAACTTTCAGCAACTCAACGTGAAGCCAAAGCCGAAGAGTATCGGGTGCCGCTTGCGTTACTCGAGCAGGTGACAACGGCAAAGCGTTTGCCCGTTCCGAACTTTGCGGCGGGTGGTGTAGCAACCCCGGCTGATGCGGCTTTAATTCGGCAGCTCGGTGCAGAATCGGTATTCGTTGGCTCCGGAGTTTTTACCTCCGGTAATCCAAAGGCCTTTGCACGCGCCATAGTGATAGCGACCGCTTTTTATAACGATCCAGCGCGACTTCTGGAAGTTTCTCGCGGATTAGGTGATGCGATGCGAGGGATTGAAATAGCGACGATTCCTGCCGGTTCTGAAATGGCCAACCGGGGTTGGTAGCGGAAGCGGATGGCTTAGTCGACGGTGTTGTTCTAGCAGAGTGGTGAAGGAGCGTTGGTATGATAGTAGGTGTGCTGGCGCTACAGGGGTGTGTCGAACCGCACTTGAGAATGTGTGCGCGGCTAGGAGTAGAGGCGGTGCCCGTTCGCTCGAGGAGGGAGCTTGAGGGTGTAGAGAGGTTGATCATTCCGGGTGGAGAGAGCACGACGATGCTTCACCTCCTGCTGGTGAGTAACCTCTTTGAGCCTCTTGCGGATTTTTGTCAGCAGCGGCCCGTTCTCGGAGTGTGCGCTGGCGCAATACTTCTAGCTAACGAGGTGGTTTCGCCAATTAATTCATCTCGAGCACAAAGGTCTTTGCGTGCCATTCCTCTTCGTGCTCATCGCAACTTTTACGGGGGTCAGCTCGAATCTTTCGAGGGATCGGTGACGGTGGTCGGTGATCCGAATCAACATCAAGTTCAGTTCATCAGGGCTCCGCTCCTAGAGCCTCTAAATGATTCGGTGGCTACTACTGGCTTTCTTGGCAAAGACGGTGTGCTCTTTTGCTATCGGAATGTGCTCGCGGCATCATTCCACTCCGAACTCGGCTCCGATCCCTTTCTGCATCAGCAATTAATCGAGCTGCCGGAGAGAGGGAAGGGGGATTTAGCGTGAGTTGCGAATCCTTTCCGGAGCTCTCTGGTACCTACTCACTCCTCGATTCAGGCGAGGGCGCTCGTATCGAGCAGTGGGGAGAGTATATTCTTCAACGGCCAGCGAGTTTGGCGATCTGGTCGCGCGGCCTCTCGAATAAAATCTCTCCCCACGCGAGCTATCTGCCACCCGGCAATTGGCACGGCGCCGATCG
>Ga0209598_10000729_pt1 | contig 26722 bp, 24 predicted proteins | sample M_140807_EF_Meta_FD_187317 | JGI IMG/M metagenome (GOLD analysis project Ga0209598, IMG submission 187317) | Freshwater microbial communities from Lake Montjoie, Canada to study carbon cycling - M_140807_EF_MetaG (SPAdes) (version 2) | ecosystem: Environmental > Aquatic > Freshwater > Lake...
GCGCGCTCTGTGGAACAGCGCCAAGGCGGGGCACGTGCGCGGCAGCGGCAGCACGATCACCCAGCAGACCGTGAAGAACTTGGTGCTGTCGCCCGAGCGCAGCTTCCAGCGCAAGGCGCGCGAGCTCATCTTGGCGCGCCGGCTGGAGCAGAGCCTGTCCAAGGACGAGATCCTGACGCTCTACCTGAACGCGGTCTACTTCGGCCACGGCCGCTACGGCGTGCAGGAGGCCGCGCGATACTATTTCGCCAAGGACATCAAGGACTTGACGCTGCCGGAGGCGGCCACGCTGGCTGGCGTGATCCAGTCGCCGGAGCGGCTGTCCCCGCGCAAGCACCCTGAGCGGGCGCGGGAGCGGCGCAACTGGGTGCTCGGTGAGATGGCGGAGAACAACTTCGCCAACGCCGCCGAGGTTGCCGCGGCGAAGGCATCGCCCATCGAGCCGCCGCCCCCGCCGGCAGACGCCCTGCCCGAGGGCGCGTGGTTTGCCGAGGAGGTCAAGCGGTCGCTCGTCCAGGCGCTGGGCGAGGACGCCGTCTTCAACGGTGGACTGGTCGTGCACACGACGCTCGACCTGACGGCGCAGCGCGCGGCAATCGACGCCCTGAGGGCGGGCCTGACGGCGCTCGATGGTCGCCAAGGGTTCGGGCGCAAACCACGCCATGCGGACGACGCCGCCGCATGGCGCAAGAAGCGGGCGCTCAAGCTCGGGGACAAGCCGCCCCCGCCGGGTCAGATCGTCGCGGCGCGGCTCGACGCCATCGACGACGACCGGCTCGTCTTCGACCTCGGCGTCGGCACCGCGGAGGTCCCGCTCGAGCAGGCGACCCGCTACCGCGTCGCGCCGAAGCCGCCAGCGGGGCCGCCTTCGCCCGCAGGACCGCCGCCGCCGGCGAGCCTGCCCTGGCGGGTGGGGGACGTCCTCGAGGTCGCGGTGCGGGCAGATGGCCCGAAGCCACCGGAGCGGCAGCACGCGGCGCTCGCCTTCGCCCCACAAGGCGCCTTCGTCGTCATCGAGCCCCAGACGCGGGCCGTGCGCGTGCTTGTCGGCAGCGAGCGCTTCGACGCCTACCCGTTCAACCGCGTCACTCAGGCCAAACGACAGCCGGGCAGCACGTTCAAGCCGTTCGTCTACGGGGCTGCGATCGCCTCTCGGCGCTACACAGGCTCGACGATCGTACTCGACTCACCGGAGACGTTTCTCTTGGGCCGCGACAAGCAGTGGCGGCCGGAGAACTACACTGGCAAGTACGAAGGCCCGCTACCGCTGCGGCGAGCGCTCGCCAAGTCCCTGAATACAGTGGCGATTAAGCTGATCAATGATCTGGGCGTGCCAGCCGTGCGCGCGTTCGCCCAGCAGGCGGGCATCGAGGACCCCTACGTCGACAACCTGACGCTGGCGCTGGGCTCAAGCGAGGTCACGCCGCTCGAGCTGGCGAACGCCTACGCGACCTTCGCCGCCGACGGCCGATTCGCGCGACCGCAGTGGGTCACGCGCGTCGAAGGCGTCACGCCCGACCAAGCGAGCGCGCTGGCGCCTCTGACGACGCCGCCGACCTTCGAGCAGCGCATCGAGCCGGCGGTGGCGTGGCTGATGCGCGACCTGCTGCGCGGCGTGGTCACGGACGGCACCGGCTCGGCGCTCAAGGATGTGCCCCGCCCGCTCGTCGGCAAGACGGGCACGACGAACGACGCGCGGGACGCCTGGTTCGCGGGCCTGCTGCCCGAGGCGGCGATGGTCGCGTGGATCGGGTTCGACGATAACCGGCCGCTCGGGCGCAAGGAGACGGGCGGGCAGGCGACGGTGCCTGTGATCGAACAGTGGGTGCGGGCTGCAGCGCTCAAGGGTCCCGACTGGCCCGCCCCGCCCCCCGGCGTGGTGACGCGGCGCATTGACCCCGCGAGTGGTCTGCTGATGCCAGACGATATCCCCGAGGGCGGTGAGGTCGCGCCGTTCCTCGACGGCACCGCGCCCGTGCAGGTCACGACCGCCCCCGGCGAGCTCGGGGCAGCCGACCTGCGCGCCGCTGCACCGAGCGAGGGGGGCGACGAGGCGCTGCTGGACGACATGGCGCCTCTGGCGCCCGCGGCCGCGCCCACGTTTGCCCCGGGCGAAGGCCCCGATGCGGGGGCTGCGGAGCAGGCGCTTCGCAGGCTGCCCCAGGTCGACTCGGGCGCTGGTGACCCGCCAACCTCTCCGCCCCCGCGAGCGCCGGACGACGAGGACCGCCCGCCCGAATGAGCGCGCTCAAGGCCCTCCTGCGCCGCCCGGCGGTGCGTATCGCCCTCGCCGTCGGCGTCTCGACCGGCCTGCTCGCGTGGGTCCTGGGCCGCATGGACTTGGCGCGCGCCTGGGACCACGCGCAGAGCTTTGAGCCCGTGTGGCTTGGGGTCGCGGCCCTCTGCTCGTTCGGTACGCTGCTGCTGCGCGCCCAGCGGTTCCATGCCCTAGCGGAGCGCGCGCCGTTCGACGTCGTCTTGTGTGGCGTCGCGGTGCAGAACTTTCTGGTCCGCGTGACCCCGATGCGGACAGGCGAGCTCGGCCTGCCCGTCGTGCTGCAGCGCCACGCGGGCGAGCCCATGGCACGCACGGTGGTGAGCGTTCTGATCGTGCGCCTGCTCGAGCTCTGGATGCTCTTGCTACTCGGCTTCGGCGCCATGCTCGCGCACGTCGGCCCGCAAGGGGCCGCGCGCCTAGGGACCACGACCGCCCTCGTCGTGGTGACGTCCGCCCTCGTGCTCACCTTTCGCGCTTGGATGACGCGCGCCCTCGCGCTCGTCCGAAACCTGTGCGCGAGGACCGCGCGCTTGAGCCGAGGCGTCGAGCTCATCGACCGGCTCGCCGCCGCCGTGCGGGACACCGACCGCTTGGGCGTGCCCGAGCGCCTCCGCTTGGGGCTGGGCACGGCCGCGGTCGCCGTCACGCAGTACGCGCTCTTTGGGGCGCTGCTGGCCATCTTCGGCGTCCGCCCCGGGCTCCTCGCGGTGCTCGTCGGAGGCACTGCGGCCCAGCTCGCGAGCGCGGTGCCCGTCCCCAGTGTGGGCAACGTAGGCCCCCTTGAGGCGGCCTGGGTCAGCGGCTTCACTTGGGTCGGCGTCGACTTCGACGCCGCGGTGGTGACCGCCGTTGGGTGTCAGGTCATCACGCTCGCGTTCGCCGGCGCCTTCGCCCTCGCCGCGACGCTCTATCTGGCGCGCGCTCAGCGAGGGCGCGATGATGCGGCGAGAGGAGCCCCATGAGCGAAGTACGCCGAGATGTTCTGGTCCTCGGGCTGGGTGGGCAGGGCCGCCGAGCGGCGCGCTGGCTCGAGGAGCAGGGCGCCCTGTCGGCGGTCTCGGATGTGGACGCGGCAGCGCTCACCCACCCGGGGGTACCGGCGGAGCGCGCCGCGACGACGGACGCTCTGGCTGCGATTCAGGCGGCGGAGACACGCCGCGTCGTGCTCGCCTGCCCCGGCGCGACGCACGAGGGCCTCATCGAGTCCGCGCTCCGGGCGGGGCGGGCCGTGTGGGTGCCGTGCCCCCCGCCGATTCCAGCGGCTCGGCTCGACGCGCTGCACGCCCTCGCGCGGGCTCAAGGGGTGGCGCTGTGCGACACCCCCACGCGGGTCTTTGAACCCGCTGTGGAGCTGTTCATCCGAACCCTCGACGCATGGCGTGACGCGGCGCCGACGCTCGTGGAGGTCGAGGTGCGCGCCCCGGCGCCCGCGCCGATGGAACCCGACGCGCGCTTCGCGCTGCCCTCGAACGAGGCGATCACGGCCCTCGCGCTGCTCGGCGCCTCGGGCGCACCGGAGCAGGTCGAGGGCTTCGCTGTGCGAAGCGCCCACTCGCTCGACCATGTGGCCGCCCGCTGGCTCGGCGCCGGTGGACAGTCTCTGCGGTTGACCCTCTCGCGACTCCCCGCGCAGCCCGCCCTCGTCGCCCGCGCCCACGGCGCTGCCGGCTCACTCACCCTCACGCTCGACCTCGACGCGGACGCGGGCGCCTCGGCGTCGGCCCGACTCGAGTGCGCCGGAGAGGGCGTGCCGCTGCCCGAGCCCACCGCCGAGGGCGCGGGGTACACGCGCGCCCTCGCGGCGTTCCTTCGCGGCGAGCGCTTGCCCGCCCCGCTGGCGGTCCGGCTGGAGGGCGCGCGCGCCGCCTTCGCCCACCTGAGCGCACGGCTTGTGGCCGACGCGCCCCGCCCCGGAGGCCCCGTGCTCCACCCGACGGTCGCCCTCGACGGCGACGTGCCCGCGATCCTGATCGGCGAGGGCACGCGCATCTGGCACTTCAGCAAGCTCATCGGACCGTGCGAGGTCGGCGCGCGCTGCAGCCTTGGGCAGAACGTCGTGGTCGAGCGGCACGTGCGCGTCGGCGACAACGTGAAGATCCAAAACAACGTGTCGCTCTACGAGGGCGTCGAGCTTGAGGACGACGTCTTCTGCGGCCCGTCGATGGTGTTCACCAACATCGGCACCCCGCGCAGCGCGTTCCCGCGCAAGGGGCAGTACACGCGCACCCTCGTGAAGCGCGGCGCGAGCATCGGCGCGAACGCCACGGTCGTGTGCGGCCACACGCTCGGCCGGTGCTGCTTCGTCGGTGCGGCCGCAGTCGTCACGCGCGACGTGCCGGACTACGCGCTCGTCTACGGCAACCCCGCGCGCGTGCAGGGCTTCGCGTGCTGGTGCGGGGTCAAGCTGCCGTTCGGGCACGACACGCGCGGCGAAGAGCGCGCGATCTGTGCACACTGCGGCCGCGGCTACGCGCGCAGCGGTCACACTGTGCGCTCCACCGACGACCGGCCAGACGCATGAGCCTGCGAGACAGACTCCGCGCGCTGCGGGATGTCGGCCTCGAGGCGGGCCGCGTCGCCGTCGAGGTGGCGATGAGCCAGCCGGCGGTGCGCGACCGCGTCGAGCGCGTGCAGACCCGGGTCCACGCCGTGCGGCGGGAGGCCGAGGCCCGCGTGCGGGAGGCCGAGTCCCGCGCGTGGGCGTGGATGCGGCAGATGGAGGAGGAAGCGCGGCGCACGCAGCGGCAGCTCGACCGCCACCGCACCGCCGAGGACCACTACACCGCCTTGGGGCTGCCGCACGGCGCGACGCTCGACGAGGTCAAGCGCGCTTACCGCAAGCTGATGCGCGACCACCACCCCGACCGCCACGCGCACGATCCCGCCGCCGAAGCGACCGCGCACGCGCGCGCCCAGCGCATCAACGCGGCCTACGCCGAGCTCACCGCGCTGCTCACGGGCCGCGAGAGCCGCACGGCCTGACAGGCGCGGCGCTCAGCCGTCCGCAGCGGGCGGAGCGAGCGCCTCGATGCGCGCGCGCGTCTCGGGGGTGAGCTTGGTAAAGCGTACGCCCATGCCGACGTCTCCGGCGGGCGGACGCACGACGCGGACCACCTCGCCCACACCCTCGATGACGTCGATGTCGCTCGCGATGACCGTGAACTTGAGGTTCACGCGGGTGCCGACCGGGAGTGGGTGCTTTGACCGAATGAAGCACCCGGTCGTCGAGATGTTCGTCGCGTACTCAGCGACGAAGTCGTCGATGGTCTCGAACTCCTGGTTGATATCGACGCGCTGCGCGTCACGCCTGTCTCCGCTCATGGGGTGCCCCCAACGCTGCCGAGCTCGAAGTGCTCGAGGTGGAAGTCGGGCCGCGCCTCGACGCGAATCGTTCGGCTCAGGCGCGTCTGGAGCTCCTCAACCATGTGCCGCTCGTCGTCGATGAGCACCCCTGCCACGCGCGGGTGCACCGAGACGCGGACATCGCCGTCGTCCATGAACGGCGCCTCGCGGACGAGGGCGCGGTAGATCTCGTAGGCCACGGTGGTGCGGCTCTTCAGGAAGCCCGCGCCGTCGCAGTAGAAGCACGGCTCGGAGTGCGCGCGCAGCAACGACTCGCGCACGCGCTTGCGGGTCATCTCAACGAGGCCGAGCTCGCTGATCTTGAGGATGTTCGTCTTGGCTCGGTCGGCCTTCAAGGCCTCGGCGAGCGCGGTGTAGACCCGGTCGCGGTTCTGCTCGCGCTCCATGTCGATGAAGTCGATGATGATGATGCCGCCGATGTTCCGCAGCCGGAGCTGGTAGACAATCTCGGACACGGCCTCGAGGTTCGTCTTGAGGATCGTGTCCTCGAGGTTGCGCTTGCCGACGTAGCGCCCCGTGTTGACATCGATGGCCGTGAGCGCCTCGGTCTGGTCGACGATCAGGTAACCGCCGCTCTTGAGCCAGACCTTGCGGCCGAGCGCGCGGTTGATCTCCATCTCGACGCCGAAGGACTCGAAGATGGGCTCGGGTCGCGTGTAGGCCTTCACACGGTCGGTGAAGCGCGGCATGAAGCGGCGCATGAACGACGTGAGGCGCTCGTGCTCCTCGGGGTCGTCGATGTGAATGAGCTCGAGCTCGGGCGTGACCATGTCGCGGGCGCTGCGAAGGACCAGGTCGAGGTCTTCATAGAGTGTGACCGGCGCCGGCCCCGAGGCCATCTTGCCCTGCAGGTCGCTCCAGACTTGGCGCAGAAACTCCAAGTCCGCCTTGAGCTCTTCGGGGGTGCGCCCCTCGGCGGCGGTGCGCGCCACGAAGCCGCCGCCGTCGGGCACGAGCTCTTCGAGGATGCCGCGCAGTCGACGCCGCTCGTCGTCGTCCACGATGCGGCGGCTCACCCCGACGTGCTCCACGGTCGGCATGAAGACCAAGTGCCGCCCCGCGATGCTCACATGGCTCGTGACCCGCGCGCCCTTGGTGCCGATCGGCTCCTTGGCGACCTGGACCACGATCTCCTGCCCCTCGTGCAGCAGGCTCTGGATGGGGCGCTGCCCGAGCTCGGCCCGCGCATCAGACATCGTGGCCGTCGCGGCGGGGCCGTCGAGCGTGGCGTGGCTCGCGCCTGCAGGGTCGGCCACATCTGCGACATACAGGAACGCCGCCCGCTCCAAGCCGATGTCGACGAAGGCCGCCTGCATACCGGGGAGGACCCGAATCACTCGGCCCTTGTAGATGTTGCCGACAAGGCTCTTGTCCTTGCGGCGTTCGACGTAGACCTCGGAGACCTGCCCGCTCTCGAGCAGAGCGACGCGCACCTCATGAGGCGTGCAATGGACAACGAGCGCATTGGGCATGGCGCGCATGGTGACGTACAATGCGTGTTCTGCCAAGCCGCACCCGGAGACAGCACACTTGTCCGGCCTCGATGTGCTCGCGCTGATGCGCGACCAGGAACTCGAACAGATCGTCGCGCTGAATGATCCCGCCACCGGCCTGTCGGGCTTCGTCGTGATTCACGACACGACCCGCGGGCCCGCGATCGGCGGCTGCCGACTGTGGAGCTACCCGACCGCCGAAGCGGCCCTCGAGGACGCCATCCGCCTCGCGGTGGCAATGACCCGCAAGTGCGCGCTCGCGGGCCTCAACGCCGGGGGCGGCAAGGGCGTGCTCATCGACCACGCGGGCATCAAGGACCGCGCCGGCATGCTCCGCGCGATGGGCCGGTATGTGGAGAGCTTCGGGGGCCGCTTCTACACCTCGGGCGACCTGGGCCTGAGCGGCGCGGACATCGCTCGTATGCGGGAGACGAGCCGCTACGTGGCCGTGCCCGACGACCGCAAGCTCGACCTGGCGGGCGCGACAGCGTGGGGTGTCCTGGGGGGCATGCGCGCCACGCTCGCGGCCGCGGGCCTCGGGCGCTCCCTGCAAGGCCGCCGCGTCGTGGTGCAGGGCCTCGGCGCGATGGGCGCGCGCGTGGCCGCTTTGCTGGTCAAAGAAGGCGCCACAGTCATCGCTGCGGACACCGACGCCGCGGTCGCAGAGCGCGTCGCGTCGTCGACCGGCGCGCGCCTGGTCGCCCCGGAGGACGTCTGGGACCAAGCCGCCGACCTGTTCTGCCCATGCGCCACGAGCGGCGTGCTCACCTCGGAGACCGCCGCGCGCCTGCGTGTCCGCGGCGTCGTCGGCGCCGCGAACAACCAGCTCGACGCGCCCGAGGTCGACGCAGAGCTGATGCGCCGCGGCGTGCTCTACGCCCCCGACTACGCCGTGAACAGCGGCGCCATTACGCTCACCGCCCGCGAGTTTCTCGAGCGGCGCTCCGACCTTCGCGATATCGCCGCCCTCGGCGAGCGGGTCGAGGAGACCGTCACGCGCATCTTGGAAACCTCTGCGCGCACGGGCAACCCGCCGCAGCAGGTCGCTGACCGCCTCGCGGACGACGCCCTCGTGCGACCGCGCAGCACCGAGCGCCAGTTCTGGCCGCTGCGCTGAGCCGCGCACCCGGTGCAGGGTTGCGCCCGACAGCCACCCCGCCGCGCCGCATCTCGACCTTGTGGGTCCGCGTCGAACCTCGAGCCACGCGCGGGCTCGTCGCAGCCCACGCGCGCATCGACGCCGCGCTCGTGGCTCACCCTGAGCTGCGCCGGGCGCTGGTCACTGTGCGCTGGACACCGGCGCTGCGGTCCGAGGCCGCGGTTCGCGCGCACTTGGCGTGGGCGGCGCGCGCAGGCGAGCGCGTCTCGACATGGGCCCCGCTGTGTGCGCCCGGCGCCCCCGTAACCCCGCAGGCGGCGGCCTTTGCGACCCCAGAGGACTGCGCCGCCTGCGTCTTTTACCGCGCCCGCGCGTGCCAGGGCTTTGGCGACGAGGACGTGCCCTTTGCCCGACTCACGGACGCGGCCCCCGCGCTCTCCGAGGCCGCGCCCGCCCTCGCCGACCCCTCAAGCGCCCGCTTCGACGGCCTGACACCCGCCGCCTATTGGGCGCCACCGCGCCGCGCCATCGCCGCGCTCGGCGTCGCGACGCGCGCCGCCGGCGGCACGCTCTGGGATCTGGGCGGCGGCAGTGGCTTCGTCGCGGGGCTCTTGGCGCGCGACGAAGGCCTTCGCGTCACGGTCTTCGACCAAGGCGACGTCTGGTCCGGACCGCCCGGAGTCGAGCGCGTCGTCGGTGACCTGCGCGCGCGCATCACAGGGCGTACACCGCCCGCGGCTGTGCTTGTCTCGTGGCCGCCCACGGGCGATGCCTTTCGAGACGTCGTGCGCGCGCTCCGCCCGCGGGTGCTCGCCTATGCCTACGACGTCGAGGGCGCGTGCGGGCGGCGTCGGACGCACGCGGGCCTCGTGACCGACGGCCTCGACGCCCAGTGGTTCCAAGGCAGCGCCGACGACTTCGCGCCGCTGCCGGGGCTCGTTCGCAGGTTCGCCTGCGCAGTGCGCGCGTCTCGCGACGCGCCTGGCGTGGCCCACGGCGGCCGCTTTGAGATCCGCACCGCCGAGGCCTTCAGGCTCCCAGACGAGGCGCGCGCGCCCTATCCGTGGGAGACCGTCTGACGACCCGCTGGCGCTACTTGGCGCGGTTGGGGAGCGGGCGGCTCGGCTCGCGCTTGTAGAGCGCGACGCCGTGCTTCTCGCCGACGAGGGTGTAAGCGCTCGTCGTCTTGAGCTGCGTGTAGACCTTGCGGGTCGCGGCGTCGAGCGCGCCCGGCTCGAGCAAGATGAAGTCTGCGCCCCAGCCGTCCGGGAACATCTCGATCTGGTCGCGTGACGAGACGTGGGCGCCGACCCGCTGGCTGGCGGACACCGACGCGTCTGCCGGGATCTGCGCGGCGAGCTCCCCCAGAGCGTCGTAGCGCTCCGCCTGCCGCGCGTCGAGCGTCCGGTTCAGCCGCGTGAAGCCGCCCCGAAACGCATCGCTGGGCGCGAGCGCGCCGTACTTGGCGGAGTAGACGGCGCCAGACACGAACATCCCGACCACCAGCGCGGGGACCAGCCGCCGCGGGTCGAGCGCGAAGAAGCTGACGAGGCGCGCTCGATCAAGCTCTGACAGCGCGATGGGCGTGAGCGCGAAGGCGACCGGAAAGAGCACGACCGGGTACTGGAAGTGCGTGGAGAAGACGGGCGCGCGGCTCGCGAGCAGCAAAAACGCGAAGCCGTAGAGCATCATGAGCTTGCCGCGCCGGGCCAAGAACGGCAGGAAGAGCAGCGGGCCAAAAATCTTCAACAAGAACAGCAACTTCGGCTCAGCCGCGATGTGTTTGAGCACGAAGAAGGGGTTCGTGATGAGCGAGGCGAGCAGCGCCCGCAGCCCGCCTTTGCCCTCGGGGATCAGGTCGACGTAGTAGTAGGCGTAGCCATAGGCCTCTTTGCTGTCCTTCATGAAGATGCCGGCGTCGGGCATGACCGCCACCTTCACGAAGACGAAGTACGCGAGCGCAAGCCCGATGGTGGCCAGGCCCACGCGGCGCGCGCGCCCCGAGAGGACCGCGTAGCCGCCGATGAAGCACGACAGGAGCGACAGGTCCTCGCGGGTCATCAAGAGGAGGACGAGCGCGCACCCGAAGAGCTTCCAGCGGCGCGTCTCCAGCGCGTAGAGCAACCAGAGCAGGCTCGGCGCGGCGAGCGTGAGAGAGTGAAAGTCGTAGAGGTTTGCCCCGTGCATCGCGGGGTACAGGAGCAAGGTCGCAGCGAAGAGCAGCGAGAGCCACGGTCGCCCCAGCAGGTGATTACACAGGCACCAAGCGGGAATCGCCGCCGTCGCGAGCCAGAAAGACTGCACGGTGAGCGCCGTCTCCGCGCCGGGCGCGAGCCAATAGAGCGGCGCGATGAGGCCGAGGATCGGGTCGACGTGCGCCGAGACGTGTGAGCCTCCGCGAATGAACGTCGACGCGAGGAAATCCCCGCGGCTCGTGTTCCACAGCATGTTGTCGTACAGGCCCAGGTCGAAGATCGAGCTGCCGAGCGCGCGGTGCTGGGTGATGGAGAGCAGCGTGAACGCAGCGCCGTAGGTCAACACCAGCGCCCCGAGCGCGATGGGGGGGCCCCACCGATGCAGGCGAGCGGACAGGTCGACCTCTCGCGGACGCCACGGAAAGCGATAGGCGGCCCGCGCCGCCCAAGCGCCCCCGATGAGCGGGAGCAGGTGCGTCAGCCAAGGCGCCGTGGTCTCGATCTTTGGCAGGCAGAGCGGCGGCACGAGCGCCAGCAGGGCGAGCGGCGCCAGCGCGTCGTTCAAGCGGGTGAGCGCCGGTGAGACGGCGGCGGCCCCGAGACGTCGGGCGGCGCGCGCCCCGACGACGGCATAGGCTGCCAAGACGGGCACAGCCAAGCCGAGCGTCCACGCGACAAACGCCCACCGCTCGGCCAGCGGCAGCTTGTTGTCGACGAACATCGGTAGGCGGTCGATGTTCATCATCGGCCAGACAAACCAGCCGAGACTCAGGGCCGTGACGAGGGCCTGCAGACCCCAAGCGCGCAGGTGGGCCTCGGCGTGCGTGAGCGCGACCGGCGCTGCGCGCACGAGGCGACGCAGGCGACCGTCCGTCAGCGGATCGGTCGACTGCGGGGGCGTCCGAGAAAGATCGTCCACGGGAAACACGTCTCCGTGTGCAGCGGCTCGAACTCGGTGGACGCGAACCGAACGAAGTCGGCGTGCGTCCAGCGCTGAACGTGCTCAGGGTGGTTGCCCCAGTCCTTGAGGTACTTGCCGCGCGCGAGGTTCGCGAGCTGAAAGTAGGGCTCCCAAGGCACAGTCAGGAGGGCGAGGCCGTCGCAGCGGGCGCGCAAGACCTCGAGGGCGGGCTCGGGGCGCGGCAGGTGCTCGAGGACCTCGCTGCACACAACCAGGTCGAAGCGCTCGGTCGACGCGCCGAGCGCTTCGATGGTCGCCGCTCGAAAGGCGCCCTCGGGGCAGCGCAGCCGGGCGTGCTCGATCGCCTGCGCCGAGGCGTCCACGCCTGTCAAGGCGAGCCCAGGGAACCGGTCGAGCAGCACGCGCGCCAAGAAGCCCTCGCCGCAGCCCACGTCGATCGCTGTTTTCGGCGCCGGCTGCGCGCCGAGCAAGGTCGTCACGCGGCCCTGAAAGCGTCGAATGAGCGCGCGGAGGATCGCGTTGCCCGATTCGTACTTGTTCAGGTTTGTGCTGTCGTGTGTCCCGCTCACGGGCGCTCCTCGGGCGCGCGGCGCGTTGCGCCGACGACCTTGCGGAGCTGGTAGGGCTGCGCGCCGCCCGAGGTGTGCACGAGCAGCTCAGCGATGAGCCCCGTGGCCAGCGTCTGCACGCCGATCACGATCAGCAGCACGCCGAGCGCGAGCAGTGGCCGCTGGCCGATGGCCTCGCCGAGCGCCCAGAGGACCGAGAGATAGCCGCAGACCGCCATGCCCGACAGGGTGCACAGCCCGCCGACCTTGCCGAAGAAATGCAGGGGCTTGCGGTCGTATTTGAGCAAGAAGAAGACCGTCAGCAGGTCCATCAGGCCGCGATAGAACCGACCCGCACCGAACTTGGAGACGCCGTGCCGGCGCGGGTGGTGCTCGACGACGATCTCGCCGACCTTGAAGCGGTTCCAGATCGCGAGCGCGGGCACGAAGCGGTGCAGCTCTCCGTAGAGCTTGACGCTGCGGATCACCTCGGCGCGATAGCACTTGAAGCCGCAGTTGATGTCCCGCAGGGGCACACCGGTCAGGCGGCGCACCATCCAGTTGAACACGCGCGAAGGCAGCACCTTGTGCCACGGGTCGTGCCGCGTCTGCTTGTAGCCCGAGACGACGTCCAACCCCCCCTCGAGCGCCGCGAGAAAGCGCGGGATCTCCTTGGGGTCGTCCTGCAAGTCGGCGTCGAGCGTAAAGACCACCCGGCCGCGCGCATGGTCGAAGCCCGCCGCCAGCGCCGCGCTCTTGCCGAAGTTACCGCGGAGCTGCACCAGGCTCGCCTCGGGGTGAGCCGCCGCCAGCGCCTCGACCGCCGCGACGGAAGCGTCTGTGCTGCCGTCGTCGACGAAGACAACCTCGAACGTCTCACCCGCGCTCAGGCAAGGCCGCACGGCCTCCGCGATGCGCCGAAAGAGCTCCGCGAGGGTGGCCTCCTCGTTGAGGAAAGGGATGACGAAGGAGATCGCGGGGTTCATAGGGCGGCGAACGGTATGCGTCGGGCCCTCGGCGTGTCAACGTCGAGGCGCTGTGGCGGCCAACCGCCGCGCGGTGCTAGAAGCGCGCCGATGAACTGGCGACGCCCCGCGTCGACCGTCGCGCTGCTCGGCGCGGCGGTCGGCTTCTTCGTATTCTTGGCCTCCCAGCGCTCGCCGAGCACCTGGCTCGCGGGTCGTCTGGCCCTGTACGCGGTCGCCTCGGGCATCTTCCTGCTCTCCGCGCTCGCCCTCGGTCATGTGGGACTGGCGCGCCTGTGGCCGGGGCCGCGTCGCACGCACGAGCACTTGGCGCTCGCGCTCGCCCTGGGCACCTTCGGGTTCGAAGCGCTCGTCTTCCTCTTCGGGCTCTTTGACCTCTACCAGCCTTGGGCCTTCTTCGCGCTGCCCAGCGTCGCCCTAGGTGCGGGCGGGCCGTCGCTCTGGCGCTGGTGTCGCCGTCGCTGGTCGGCGCTCGCCCGGGCCCGCGCCGCCTCGACCGCGCCCCCCGCGTGGCGTGGGCCGCTCATCGCGTTCGGCTGGGTCTGCGTGGGGCTGCTGTGGTTCTCAATGCTCACGCCCGAGAACGTCCAGTTCGACAGCCGCTGGAAGCACCTCGCCATCGCCGAGGACTTCGTCGCGACCGGCGGGCTCAGGCGCTTCCCCGAGGGCTGGATTTTTGCGGCGCGCCCGCACGCCTCGTCCTATCTCTACCTGTGGGCCTTCCTGGCCCCGGGCGCCCAGCTCTACGACCAGATGGTGCTCTCGATGCACCTCGAGCTCGTCGTCTTTCTTGGCACCACGCTCTGGGGCATCCCCGCGCTCGTTCGACGCCTCGTCCGCGCCGCGGACGTTCGCCTCGTGTGGGTCGCGCGCTTCCTCTTCCCCGGCGTGCTCCTCTACGACGGCAACCTGAGCGCGGGGGCGGACCACATCGGCGCGGTCTTCGGGCCCGCGCTCGCGCTCGTGGTGCTGCGGCTGTGGCGCCGCCCCACACCGGGCGCCTTCACGCTGGTCGGGGTGCTCGCTGCTGCGGCGTTCCAGGTCAAGGAGACCGTGGGCCTGATGCTCCTGCCGCCCGTCGCGCTGGCGCTCGGGGCGCGCTGCCTGCTCGACCTGCGCGCTTCGCCGCGGGCGACTCTTTCGCGCGCCGCGCTGGCCGCCGCCGCCTTTGTCGTCGCCGCGTCGCCGCACTGGGCGACCAACCTGGCGTGGTACGGCGATCCGCTCTATCCGAACTTCTGGCGGATCTTCGACGTTACGCCGTGGATGTCGAGCGCGCCGTACACGTTCGAGACGATGTACCGCGACGCGGGCCTCTGGCAACCGCCCCGCACGCTCGACGGTGTGCTGCGGACGCTGCGTGCGACGGTCGACTTCTCGTTTGACCCGAACAATTGGGGGGGGCTGCACGGCGAGCTACCGATCGTCGGCTCGCTCTACACGCTGCTCCTGCCGGCGGCGCTCTTTCTGCGCGTCGGTCGGCGCACTTGGGCGCTCGTCATCGCGACGCAAATCGGTCTCTTCGCGTGGTTCTGGGTGCACCATCAGGACCGCTACCTGCAGGTCATCATGCCTTACATGGCCGCGGTCACGGCCGCCGTGCTCGCCAAGGCGTGGCGTGACGGCGGTGTCCCGGGGCGGCTCGGCGCGTGCGCGCTCGTCGGCGTGCAGGTCGTCTGGGCGGGAGACGTGCCGTTTATCCCGACCCACGCGATGATCAAGGACACGCCCCTGCGGACTTCAGCGGCGCTGCTGAGCCAGGGCTACAAGGCCAAGGACAACGCGCGCCTCGCGGCCGTGCAGAAGGACCAGCGCGCGCTGGGCAAGGCGCTCCCGAGCGGCGCTCGGGTGCTGATGCACGAGGAGCACAGCCGCTTGGGGCTGCGCGCCCAGTGGATCACCGACTACCCCGGCGAGCAGTACGCCCTCGCCTACGGCGACCTCGATAGCCCCGCGGACGTCTGGGACGCCCTGCGCAGCCTGGGCGCCACGCACGTCGCGTGGAAGCCCGCCTCGCGCGCCTTCGAGACCATCGCCAGCGACATTCGTTTCTTCGAGGCGGCCCACCTCGCGCTCGAGGCGCCCCAGCGCGTCGGCGTCTACCAGCTCGCGGTCGTGCCCGAGGTGCGGCCCGCGGGTGAGTGGGGCACAACCTCGGGTGACGCGATTGTCCTGTCGTGCCCGCCCCGCAAGCCCAAGGACCGACCGACCTACGCGTCGGGCCTCTACCCCATCAGCGCGCTGCGGGTTCGCACCCTCGACAAGTCGCCGTCCTGGCCAACGCCCACGGTCCCCCTCGCGAGCGCGGCCGAGGCCGCGTCAGTCGCGGAGCGCGCGCGCGCGCTGGTCGTCGATCCCCGCTGTCACGCCGCCCTGCCTGCGGCTCTCAAGACGCGCTTCGAGAAGCGCGCAGACGCCCGCAAGGGGGGGCGCGGCGACGTGCTCTATCAGGTCTGGACGCTGCGGCGTCCCCTGACCCCCGCCGCGAAGTAGCGCAGCGGGGCGAGCGCGCGCCCGACGGCCGCGGCCAGTACGCTCCGGGGCTGCAACGAGCGGGCGTCCCGCTCTATGGCGACCGCGACAGCGGCTATTGCGGCCGCGTGAAACCAGCCATCGATGCGGGGCAGGGCGTCTCCGGCGACGCACATCCGGCCGTCGAGGCGCCGCGCCACGACGCGGTGAATGAGCCCGAAGTCGCCCTGCCGCAGCAAGACCACATCCCCCACCCGCGGCGCGCCCGCCCGCAGCAGCACAATATCCCCGTCGCGCAACCACGGCCGCATGGACGCCCCACGCGCGCGGACACGGACCGTCTCGCCGCGCGCGATCAGCTCGAGCGCGAGCGCGGCCGCTGCGCCCGCGACCTCGTCCGCGCTCGGGGTCACGCCCGAGGGTCCTCGATCTGCACCAGCCCGGTCGACCGCTCCCGCAGGGCGTCGGCTTGTCGCGTGAAGCCCGCGCGGCGCGCTGCGAGCTGGCGCTCGGCGAAGCTGGGCCCGTAATGCTCGAAGAGCGCGTCGGCCTCGGGTGTGCCTGCGATGGGCACGGGCAAGCCCTCCTCTCGGCACACGTTCACATACTCGAGCGCGGCCATCGTCAGGTGTGTCCGCTCGCACACATAGGGGCTGCGGCTGCCGGCGTCGCCTGTCTCGGCGTGCGAGATCCCCGGGCAGTAGCCGCACTTGCCGTGAAAGGTGCAGCCGCCGCAATCCTTCAGGTAGCTGGCGCGCCGGATCGCGCGCTGCGACGTCGTCTTTTCGCGGCCCGCCTCGCCCCACCACAGGTCGGCGAAGGTGTGCGTCCGCAGGCTCCCGATGTCGTCTCGCCAGTTGATGCACGGCTGCAGGCGCCCATCCGGCGTGATGTAGGCGCTCGCCGTGCCCGCCGAGCAGGTGACCCGCTCGCTCGGCGTGTCCTCGAGCTTCGAGATCGGCTTGACCTCGGGCAGCACCTCTTCGAAGCCCTTCATCACGGCGAGGATGCGGTCCGCGCCGTGCGCGCCGATGCCGCACAGCCCAAAGTCCGCCTGGTCGTCCGGCGTGATGTGGGCGTCGCTCTCCCAGTCGACGCCCAGCCGCTTCGCGAGTTCACCCACCGCGTGCCAACCGCGCCGGTTGTGGACCATCACAGGGGTCTTGAAGCCCGCGCGCACCCCGCGCGCGACGAGCCGCTCTGCCGCCGCGATCGTCTTGGCGTGGCTCCCGGGGATGCGCGTGATGGCCTCGTGCTCCTCGGCGTACACGGAGTAGAGCGACATCGCGACCTTCGACACCCCCACCTCGGCCAAGACATCGGCCGTGGCGTCGTCGATGAAGTTGCCGTGCGTGTTGATCTTGACGTCGAACTGCCGGCGCCGCGCGGCGCGGATGATGTCGAGCGCGTCGCGCCGCAGGAAGAGGTCGCCACCGCTGAGCAGCAAGAAGAGCGTGCCTGCAGCCGCGAGCTGGTCGAGGATGCGCTCGCCCTCCGCGAGCGAGAGCTCGTCCTGACGACGCTCCGTCAGGTAGCAGTGCACACACTGGTGGTCACACCGCCACGTCAGGTCCCACTGCACGAAGAGGGGGACAGCCCGCTCGATGGCCTGCCCGAAGAAGGTGCCCATGCGGCCGGCCTCTCGATCACCCCACTCAGCCATGGTCCCTCCTTGGGGAAGTGCACATCGTAACATTGCGCGGCGAGGGCCGCGTCGCAGGCGCGCTCGAAGAGTCTCTGACGGATGCCCGGCGCGTCGTCGTGCAGCAGCACGCTCTCGACGAGGTGCGCGGCGGCCCGCGCAGGCGAGAGCGGCTCGAGCCGAGCCTCGCGCGCTTTGATGGGCCGCACCAATCGACCGAGGGGCGCGTCGCCCGGGTCGTAGGGGAGCGAGCGACCGTCGCTCCAGAACGGCGTGCCGTGCACGCGCCAGCCGCGGGCGTGGCGCCGCACGACGACGGCCTCGTCCGCCAGCACCCGCGCGAAGCCCGCGTTCCGCGCGAAGGTGCTCTTGCCGGCGCCGGAAGGCCCGGGGCAGAGCCAGGCGAGGCCGTCCGCGTCGACGCCCGCAGAGGCGTGCACGACGAAGCCATCGTGCGCGTGGAGCGCGCTCTGCAGCCGCAGCTCGAGGGCCGCGTCGAAGGCGCCCTCGCTCGCGTCGATCTCACACCGCGCCCCACCGTCGTCCTCGGTGTAGCGCAGGTCAGGCCGCACATAGCCGTGCGGCGTGGATCCCGTGGGGCCATCGCACACAAACTCGGGTGTACAGCGCACGACGAGCGCGGCGTCGAGGTCATCGGGCGCAGTGCCTGTTCGGCTCGCCTCGAAGTCCGCATACTTGGCCGCGTGCGGCAGGAGCGCGGCGAGGTCGCCGCTGAGCTGGACCGTGAGCCGCACGCCGCCCACGCGGAGCGCGAGCGCGCCCGAGCTCAGGAGCGCAGGGAGCAAAACGCCGGGGGCGCCGGCGCCAAGTTCAGGCAGCCGGAGCACGCGAGCGCCTGGCGCTCGAACGCGGCGCTCACCTGAAAGCCGGGCTTGACGTAGGGGCGACGCGCGCCGCCTCCCTCGTCGGTCGAGGTCGCCTGAGGCGTTGACTCGCTCTCGCGCTTGATCGTGGACATCGGTGGCCTCCGCGCAGCTCGTGGCGCTCCGGGGTTCGACCCCGAGCGGCCGTATTCTATCTCAAGTCGCGTCGCGGGCCGCAAGTCACGGCGCGGGCGGCGCGTCCCGCCACTCGAGAAAGCCCTCGCGCTCGAGCTCACCGATGAACTCGGCGACGTCGACGCGCGCCGTCTCGACGTCGGTTTCGAAGCGCGCCGCAACTGCCTGCGCGATCGCGTCCACCCCGTGGCGCCCCTCGCAGACCATCTGCCAGACCAGCGTGCCGGTCTCGTTGCACAGCTTGACCTCGTCCGCCCGCGGGTGGAGCAGCAGCGCTGTATCGCCCAGCACACGCGAGGCCACGGCACGGGCGGGCGCTGGGGCGCGGGTCGGGGAGCGGGAGTCAGGCGTCATGGCGTGCACGGTATGTAGGACCCCGGCGGGGTGTCAACGCACGCAGTCTTGAGACCGAGCGCTGGCCGCCCTAGAGCGACCGCTGGCCGCCCTCGTGCGCCAGGAGCCACGCCTTGCGCCACGCCCCACCGCCATAGCCCACGAGGGCGCCAGAGCGCCCGATGACCCGGTGGCACGGCGTGAGGAGCGCGATCGGGTTGCGCGCGTTGGCGCCCCCGACCGCGCGCGCGGCGCCGGGGCGCCCGACCATCGCCGCCACATCGGCATAAGCGCGCGTCTCGCCGGGCGGGATCCCGCGCAACGCCGCCCAGACTGCGCGCTCGAAGACCGTGCCCCGCTCGTCAAGCGCGGTCGCGTCGACGCGCACGTCGTGCCCGCCGAAATAGAGGTCGAGCGCCGCCCGAAGCCACTCAGGCGGGGCGTGCTCGATGGTCGGCACGGTGCCGAGCTTGTCGACGCACGTGCGCTCGAAGCGCGCGGCGTAGTCCTCAAAGTCGAGGACCGCGAGGCGCTCCCCGACGGTCGCCAGGAGCAGGCGGCCGACCGGCGAGGCGTATGCGCTCCGGCGCAGCGCTCAGCCCTTGCGGGCCGCGAGCTTGTCCGTCAGCTCGGGCACCACGCCGAACAGGTCGGCCACGAGGCCGTAGTCCGCGACCTGAAAGATCGGCGCGTCCGCGTCCTTGTTGATGGCGACGATGGTGCGCGAGCCCTTCATGCCGGCGAGGTGCTGAATGGCGCCGCTGATGCCGACGGCGATGTAGAGCTTCGGCGCAACGACCTTGCCGGTCTGGCCGACTTGCCAGTCGTTCGGCACCCAGCCGGAGTCCACAACCGCGCGGGACGCGCCGACTGCGCCGCCGAGGGTGTCGGCCAGCTTCTCGACCAGCGCGAAGTTCGCCGGCTCCTTGAGGCCGCGACCGCCCGAGACGACCACGCTCGCGTCCGTCAGCGACGGGCGGCTCGACTCGACCTTCTCCAGGCCGACGTAATGCATCCGCAGGCTGCCGGCGTCCACGCTCGCGGCTTGGCTCTGCACAGGCGAGGCGCTGCCCGTGGCCTCGGCCGCCGGGAAGTCCGTGGGTCGCACGCTCACGACCACGGTCGGCGTGTTGACCTTGACGTGGGCGATGACGTTGCCGGCCCACATCGGTCGGCGGTAGACGAGCGCGCCCGCTGCGCCTTCGATCGAAATGATGTCGGCGGCCATGCCGGCGCCCAAGCGTGCGGCGATGCGGGGCGCGCAGTCCTTGCCGATGGACGTCGCCGCCGTGACCACGAAGCGCGCGCCCGAGGCCTTGGCGTAGTTACCGAAGGCCTGCGCGTACGCCTGCGCGGTGTACTGGGCGAGGGCGTCGTGCTCGAGCGCGACCACGCCCGCAGCGCCGTAGCCCGCGAGCTGCTGCGCCACCGCCGCGACGCCGTGACCCGCGACCGCGACCTCGAACGAGCCGCCGGTCTTCTCCGCGAGGATCTTCGCAGCACCGATGGCGTGCAGCGAGGCCTTCGCCAGCTTGCCGAGCTGCTGCTCAGCCAGAACGAGAATGTCTGCCATTTTCGTGCTCTCTTTCGGTGTCTGAGGGCCGCTCAGATGGCCTTGGCTTCGGTGGCGAGCTTCTCGATGAGCTCGTCGACGGTCTTGACCTTGACGCCTGCAGCGCGGCTCGGCGGCGGCTCGAAGCCGACCGTCTCGACCTTGAGCGCGGTGTCCACGCCCAGATCGGCGGGCGAGAGCGTCTCGAGGGGCTTCTTCTTGGCCTTCATGATGCCGGGCAGGCTCGCGTAGCGCGGCTCGTTCAGGCGCAGGTCGGTCGTGACGACCGCGGGCAGGCTGACCTGAACCGTCTCGACGCCGCCGTCGACCTCGCGTTGGACCTTGGCGCCCTTGCCGCCGTCCGTGAGCTCGACCTTGTAGGCGAAGGTCGCCTGCGGCCAGCCGAGATACTCCGCGGTGAGCTGGGCGACTTGGTTGTTGTCGCCGTCGATCGCCTGCTTGCCAAGCAGCACCAGGTCGGGGCTCTCCTTGGCAACGAGCGCGACGAGGATGCGCGCGACGATGTCGGAGTCGAGCTTCGACTCGTCCGCCTCGATCAGGTAGCCGCGGTCGGCCCCCATCGCGAGGGCCGTGCGGACCTCCTTCGTGGCCTCCTCATCACCGACGGCGACGACGACGATCTCACCGCCGCCCGCGGCGTCGACCAGGCGCAGGGCCTCTTCGACGGCGATTTCGCAGAACGGGTTCATCTTGAACTCGACGTTGTCCGTCTGAATGCCGCTGCGGTCCGGCTTCAGAACGATCTTGGAGTACGGGTCGGTGACCCGCTTCGCGGTGACCAGAATCTTCACGGGCGGTCTCCTTGCTGGGCGGTTTCGTGCGCGGCAGACGCCATCAGGCCACGCACGCAGAGGTTGCGAATCTCCCGGGCGGCGTCCGCCAGGGCGTACTTGTCACGACGTGTGGAGGACCAGACGAGGCTGACCTCGTCGAGCGCCCCGAAGATGATGCGCTTAAGGATGCGGGGTTCCAGATCGGGGCGAAATTCGCCCGTTCGCCGCCCCAACTCGAAGATCTCGGCGAGGATGTCCAGATACTCCTGAAAGCGGGGCGCCTTGTATTCGCGCATGAACTTGGACGACTGCCGCAGCTCAACGGTCAGGACCTCGGCGAGCTGTGGCTCGCGCTCGACCATGCCCAGGTGCATCTCGACGAACTTGTCGAGCCGCTCGGCCGCGCCTTCAAGTCGCGAGAGCTCGGCGCGAAAGGCGGCGATGATGCCCTCCATGCGGTCCTCGAACAGGCTGATGAGCAGGTCGTCCTTGTTCTTGAAGTACAGGTAGATCGTCCCGTCCGCCACGCCGGCCTCGCGCGCGATGTCCGTCACGCGGGCATGGAAGAAGCCATGCTGCGCGAAGACCTGCACAGCGGCGTCCAAGATGCGCCGCCGCTTGTCGTTCGGAGGGGGGGTCGCGATGGGTCGTTCTCCCGCTGAATGAACGTTCATTCATTAAACTGGGGCCGCGCGGTTGTCAACGAGAGCGGGGCTTGCCGCCGCGCCACCGCCGAGTCCACAGTGGGGCATGCGCGCCCGCCTCCCCGCCGTTCTCCTGTGTGCCGCTGCGTCGCTCGCGGCCTGCGGCGCCGCCGCCCCCCCAGCACCCAGCACCCCCAACGCCGACGTGCGCGCCCCCAGCGCCCCCGCGCTGCTTCAGGCCGCCTTGGCCGGACCGGGCGAGACGGACGCTGTCGTGACGCTCGCGGTCTTTGCCCCCGCGGCGCTCGAAAGTGGCGCCCGCGCGGTCGAGCGGGCCTCGGACCGCGCACGCGCTGTCGTCGAGGCGGGCTTCAGCGCCCCCTCGGGCGAGCGCGCGGCGGACGTCACGTGGCTCGGCTCGCCGCCCGCGCTCACCGTGACCGCCGCGCCGGTCGACCCCGAGCTGCCCCTGAACCTGCCCGCCGTGCTCGACGAGGCGGGGCCGCTCCGCGCCCGGCTCGAGGCCGCGCAGCAGGTGGTCTTCGTGCGCTACGTCGGCCCGACAACCCCCGAGGCGCGCCCGCTGCGCGCAGCCGCGCTGGCCGCCGCCGCGCTCGCGGACACGCTCGGCGGCGTCGTCGTCGACCTGTCCACGCTCGAGACCTTCGAGGCGCCGGCGTTCGTGGCGGGGCTGCGCGAGCCTGGCTGGCTCGATGCCCGCGTGCGCCCAGTGATCGAGCTCGCGGACGCCGCGAGCGAGGGCACGCTGACCCTGCGGACGCGCGGCCTCGCCCGCTTGGGGCTGCCCGACGTGCAGATGACGCCCGTGCCCCGGGCCGCAGCCCGAGATGCGGCGGGGCGAATGCAGCGGGTGCTCGCGGCCCTGCGCGGCCTCGCGACCGCGCGCCCCGGCGATGTCGTCGGCGGTGAAACACTTGCCGCCTGCGCCGGACCCGCCGAGGCCTTCGACCACCTCTGCGTGGGCGTGCGCGTGCCGTGACGACGCGCTCAGTGTTCCGCCAGACGCAACACCCATTGCGACATTTGGATCATTCTCCGGCGCGTTGGGCCTGCATCAATACGGGCCTCACTCGGAGCCCCCGACCATGAAACACCTCGTCATCATCGCGCACCACAACGCCGAGAGCTTTACGCACGCCATCGCGGGCGTCGTGCAGAACACCCTGAGCGCCGCGGGCCACGAGGTCGTCGTGCGCGACCTGAACGCCATCGGCTTCAACCCGGTGCTGTCGTCCGCGGACACAGTCGCGACCCGCGCTGGCCAAACGCCGGAGGACATTCGCGTCGAGCAGGCGCACCTGACTTGGGCGGATGCCGTGACCGTGGTGCACCCCGTGTGGTGGACGGGCCTGCCCGCCATCCTGAAGGGCTACATCGACCGCGTGTTCACCTACGGCTTCGCGTACGCCTATGGCCCCAATGGCCGCGAGGGGCTGCTCGCGGGCCGCAAGGTGCTGGTCTTCAGCAGCCACGGGCACCCTGACTTCGTCTACCGAGACATGGGCATGCACGACGCGCTGCGCCTCACGTCCGACGAAGGCATCTGGCGCTTCTCCGGCCTCGAGGTCACCGACCACGTCTTCTTCGGCGCCGTGCCGTCCGCGAGCGCCGAGGACCGCGCGGGTTATCTCGCCCAAGTCAAGCAGACGGTCCAGCGCCACTTTGGTTGACCGCCGCGTCGACGAGCTGGCGCAGCCAGCCGTGCTCGGGCGAGCCGCGGTGACGCTCGTGCCACTGCATGAAGAATGGGATGCTCGGCAGCGCGAGCGGGACAGGCGCCACGCGCAGCCCCAGCGCGGCCGCTACCGAACGCGCCGGCCGGTCCGGCAGCGTCGCGACCAGGTCTGTCGACGCAACGATGTGCGCTGCGCCGAGAAAGTAAGGCGTCGTCAGCGCGACACTGCGCGCTCGACCAAGCGGCTCGAGCGCCTCGTCTACCCACGACTTCGGTGGAAAACGGCTCGACACCAGGACGTGCCGAAGCCCGCAGAAAGTGTCCAGGTCGAGCGGCGCGTCGTCGGCCCAGCGCGGGTGCCCCCGCCGGGCGATGCACACAAACCCCGCGTCGAAGAGCTTCTTGCGCATCACGCCCTCGGACGCCCCAATCGGCGGGCCCAAGTACAGGTCGACCGCGCCCGTCGTGAGCGCCTGGCTGAGCCCTTCGGGCGGCCCGGACGTCGGCACAAAGTGCAGCGTGACCCCCGGCGCGGCCGCAGCGATGGACTCGAGGAGCGGGGGCACAAAGGTCGACATGACCGCGTCCGATACGGCGACCACGAACTGCACGTTCGACGACGCAGGCTCGAAAACGGGCGTGGTCACCAGCAGCCGACCCAGCTCGCGCAGGCGAGGCGTGAGCTGCACCGAGAGGTCCCGCGCGCGGTCCGTCGGCAGCATCAGGTTGCCCGAGCGCACGAAGAGCGGATCGCCCACGAGCTCACGGAGCTGCGCCAAGTGACGGCTCACCGTCGAGGGCGAGACCCCGAGGAGCCGCGCCGTCTCGCGCACACTGCGCTCGCGCAGCAAGACCTCGAGCGTCGCCAGCAGTGGCAGCTTGGTGATGTCCATCGTCCCCACGATTCACGACCCTACTGCGCCGGGCAAGCCCCGCGCGCACTTCGCCCGACAGACGGAGGAGAGAGATGATGAAGCGCCTTTGGATCTTGGCCGCGGCCGCCGCTGCGCTCACCGCGTGTGATGACGGCGGGAACGACAACAGCACGCCCGTCGGCGGCGGCGCCGCGCCGGATGCTGCGCCGGTCGGTGGCGCGCCGGTCGGCGGTGAGCCCGTGGGTGGTGCGCCCGTGGGTGGCGCGCCTGTCGGTGGCGCGCCCGTGGGTGGCGCGCCCGTTGGTGGCGCGCCCGTCGGTGGCGCGCCCGTCGGGGGTGCGCCTGTCGGTGGTGAGCCCGTCGGCGGCGCGGAGCCACCGCCCGCCCCCCTCACGGGTGAGGACCTCGTGGGCACCTGGGCGAGCCCCGGCTGCGAGGCCTACCCGGACGGCAACGGCGGCATGAACTACCTGGACCGCCAGTTCAAGCTGTCGGCGGACACCTGGTCACTCTACGGCACCATCTACGGCGACCCGACCTGCGGCTTCCCGCTGTTCAGCTTCAGCATCGACGGTCCGTATGAGATCACGGGCGCGAGCGCGGACCACGCGGGCGCGGCCGAGGCGACCTTCCGCATCACGCGGAACGACTGGGTCGCCCACGCCCAGGGGCTCGCGGACACCTTCTCGATGTCGGGCTGCGGCGCCGAGCCGTGGACGGTCGGCGTGCCTCAGTCGGTGCTGGCGACCGGCTGCATCGGCGTGGCCAAGGCCGAGGCCGACTGCGCCGGCGGTGAGCTCGACCTGCTGCGCCTCGACGGCGACGCCCTCTACTTTGGCGAGCGGTCGGTGGATCTGTGCACCACGCGCGCGCCGCGCCCGAACGGCTACGCCGTCAACCGCGTGCCGGACGCGCTCAACATCGACGTCGCAGGATACTTTCCCGAGGGCGTGGCGGTGCAGTCTTACCTGCCCGCCTACGTCGGCTCCTTCGGCACAGGCGCCATCACGCGCTTGTCCGCGGGCGGCGTGACCGAGACGGTCGTCGAGCCCTCGACCATCGGTGGGCTGGTCGTGGGCATGAAGCTCGCGGGCGGCTCGCTCTGGGCCTGCGTCAGCGACTTCATGAACCCGAACGCGGCCGCGCTCGTGAAGCTCGACCCCGCAACGGGCGCTGAGCAGGCGCGCTACACCCTGCCGGGCGGCGGCTTCTGCAACGATCTGGTCCCCGACGCTCAGGGTAACGTGTACGTCACCGAGAGCTTCCAGGGCTCGGTCTTCAAGCTGCCGGCCGGTGGCGACGCGCTCGAGCCGTGGGCGAGCGGCTACACCCCGCTCCCCGACAGCGCGGGCTTCAGCCTGAACGGCCTGGCCCTTTCGGCGGACGGCGCGCACCTGCTCCTGGGTCGCACCGACTCGGGCGACATTGTGCGCGTGGCCATCACGGCCGAGGGCGCGGCGGGTGAGGCGAGCGTCGAGATGGTCGACGGCGCACCCGGCAGCATCGACGGCCTCGCCGCGTGGCGCGGTCACCTGTACGCGGTCCGCAACGGCGGCGTCTACCGCCTCGTCGAGGGCGACGGCGCCTGGACGAGCGAGGCCGTCGCGGCCCCGGGCGAGGTCAACTACCCGACGGCGGCCGGCGTCGACAACTTCGGCAACCTGTGGGTGGTCGAGGCCCAGTTCGGCGACCTGTTCGACATGGACCCCGCGACCAACGGCACGACGCCGTTCCGCGTGGTGCGGTTCGCGACGACGACGCGCTGACCGCGCGACGCGGGTGCGTCGACGCGCGTCCGCCTAGGGTGACCCCTTCGCGGCCGGAGCGCCCTTGGACCTTTACCCTGCGACGCGCGAGGCCGCCCTCGCGCGGCTCGACGCCTTCCTCGCCGACGCGCCCCGTTATGCGGCGCGACGGAACGACGTGGTGCCAGGGCACCCCAATGTCTCGCGACTCTCGGCTGCTCTGCGCCATCGGCTGCTGACGGAGCAAGAGGTCGTCGAGGCGACGCTCCGAAGGCACCCCTTCCGCGTCGTCGAGAAGTTCCTGCAAGAGGTCCTGTGGCGCGGCTACTGGCGCGGCTGGCTCGAGCGATGTCCGCAGGTCTGGGACCGCGCGGTCGAAGAGGCCGCTCACCTCGAGGCCACGCTTTCGCCCGACGCGCGGCGCAGCGCGCAGGCCGCGCGCGAGGGCCGGTCGGGGGAGCCGCTCATGGACCTCTTCGCGCGCGAGCTGCTCGACACGGGCTACCTGCACAACCACGCGCGGATGTGGTGGGCGTCCTACTGGGTGCATCACCTGCGGCTCCCGTGGGTGCTCGGCGCGCGGCACTTTGCGCGGCACCTGCTCGACTTCGACGCGGCGAGCAACACGCTGAGCTGGCGCTGGGTCGCGGGGCTGCAGACACCCGGCAAGACCTACATGGTCACGGCCGAGAACTTGCGACGGTTCTGCGCGCCCGAGCTACTCGCGCAGGCGGGTCACATCGGCCTGAATGGCGCGACCATCGCGCGCCCTCAGGTCGAGCCCGAGTCGCCCGCGCCGCGCACGCCCGGTCCGACGGCCCCGGTGCCTCGCACCGCGGCGCGTCTCAGCGCGCGGTCGGTCGTCGTGCTGCACGACGAGGACCTGTGCCTCGAGGTCAGCCCGCTCGCAGGCGCTCGCCCGCGCGCGGTCGCGCACCTTTTGCCCCCGGCGGCGTCAGACACGCCGGCCCCCCGCGCGGCGTGGCTCGAGCGGGCGCGCGCCGACGCCGCCACGCGCGCCGCCGCCCACTTCGGGTGTTCGATTCACCGCTGCGACTCGCTCGAC